>MDTB01024065.1_pt1 | contig 30542 bp, 32 predicted proteins | sample 811161 | NCBI WGS metagenome assembly MDTB01 (sample SAMN05326650, study PRJNA326480) | marine metagenome | isolation source: seawater | place: Mediterranean Sea | collected 2009 | reverse complement strand
GTTGATAGGCTGGATGTGGAAGCGCAGTAATGCGTGCAGCTGACCAGTACTAATAGCTCAATTGGCTTGATTTATGCACTGAAAAAAATTTTTAGAGATATAAGTTAATAGAAATTATGGATATGTTGGTTTTGTCGTAATACCTATGTTACTTAAAAACATATTATATTGTTAAATTATTTTATAATTATTCATGAAAAAACTTAATTTGGATAAAAATGGTGTTGAAATTTTTAATATAGATCCAAAAATAAAAAAACTAGTTAGCATTTGTATTAGAAAAAATATATCAAAAAAACTCAATTTAAATTCTGACTCTAGTTTTGATATAATTTCAAAAAATATAACTAAGCTTGATGATGATGAATTTTCTGATCTTTTTGGGTTAGTTAGTCATAGATATTTGCCATCTGGCACTACAAAAAAAATAAATATTTATCTAAAAAATTTTAAATTCAACAGGGCTATAAAAAAAATTTCATTACATAAGCTCTCAAAATCAGATTTACTAACAAACAAAAATCTGAAAATAAACCAATATTGTGTTTACTATAGAATAGTTAGAAAAAATAAAGGTGACACTTCATTTCCACATAGAGATAGTGATTTTTGGAATGCTCATAAATTTAATAAAAATTTAATTCCAAAAGTATCTTTTAAATATACACAAAGGTTAAAAGTCTGGTTTCCAATTTTTGGATGTAATAAACAAAATTCTTTGCGATTTTTTAATAATAGTCACTTACAAAAAATTAAATCAAATTATAAAATGGTAAAAGGTTTTAAAAAACCGACAATAGAAAAAAAATTTTTAATTAAGAATAAAAAAAATATAATAATGCCAATTCAAAATTTTAATAAAAATGCTGTCTTATTTCATGATGATTGTGTACATTTTGCACCTGTTAATAATAGTTCTAATTTAAGAATTTCTTGTGAATTTACTGCAATGATTCTTAATTAATTATTTAGTCTTAACAATACAGCAGTTTTGTGTGTAAATTCCCCACATTTTATTTAAATATTTTGTATCAACTTTAATTTTATTATTATTATTATATTTTACTATTGCATTACTAATTTCATTTAATGCTAAAGAAACTTTATTATTAAATTTATTTTTATTTAAAATTTTAGCAATCATTTCAATTTCTTTTTGAATTTTATTTAAATTCTCTACTTTAATTTTATCTCCCAGTTCTATTTTCGAAATAAATTTGTATAATTTTTTTATATGTTGTTCTAATTTCTTAGTATTAAATTTTTTTTCAAATTTAGTTTCAAAATCTAAAAGATTTATCTTTTGTTTATTGTATTCCTCAAAAATTTCTAAATTATGTGTGTTAAGATTTTTATTTTTGTACCAGGTAATTTTTTTTTCAAACATTGGAGAGGTAGACTTAATTAGAAAATTTGATTTTATTAACTTTTTTAATTTATTATAATCAAAATAGTTCTCTCTTTTTATCCATTCTTCATTTAATATATTATCTAATACCCACTTTTCGGTAGATCTTGTATTTTTTGAAAGATACAATAAATGATTTGAAAATAAGCTCGATAAAAATTTAAGTTTTTCATTGAAATCACTTATGTTCCTTTGATCTAAAATCAGTTTGCTATAAAGAAATCTAATTTTTGTTGAAAATATTCCAAAAATATCCCCAAAATTAAATATTACACTCCCTCCCTTTTTAGTGAATTTACATAATTTTTTAAATATTATTTTGTCACTTTTAAAGCCATCCAAAGCATTTTCCATTATGACAAAATCATAAATTTTTTTTGTATCATAACTTTGAATTTTCTCTCTCCTTATTTTTGCATTTTTAAATTTAGACAAATTTTTATTTAATTTTTTTATTGAGTCATCACTATAATCAACTAGCTCAATATTTTTAATCTTACATTTTTCTAACAAATAGTATGAATTATATCCAGATCCAGGACATAGTTCTAAAACAGTTTTGTTATTAAAATCATTTTCAGATATTTTAAGACTAAAATAAAATACAAATCTTTGATTTAGTAGTAGTTTTTTTTTATTATCACTAATATCAATTGTGGGTACTTGATTTATTTTATGGTAATAAGATAAGTGATCTTTCATAAAAATTTAATAAACAAAGTTGTTTAATATTAATAATTGATATATTCAAATAAATAATGATTACTAAAGAAATTAACAAAAACTATGATAATAGTAAAGTTATTAAGCCCTGGGGCGAGGAATATAATATTTACAGAAATAAAAAAAAAATAGCGATCACTTATTTAAAAATAAAAAAAGGACAATCAACTTCGTTACACTGTCATCCTAAAAAAAAACAGGTTTTTTGATTCTCTCTGGTATTGCAGAAGTCCAAATTGGAATTTATAAAAAAAATATTTTTAGATATAAATCCATGTCTATACTTGTGTTAAGGCCAGGCTTATTTCACAAGATTAAAGCTTTAAATAAACAGGATTTATATGCATTAGAGATTGAAAATCCCTATATTAAAACTGACTTAATAAGAATGGAAGATGATTATGGACGAAAAAATTCAGGCTATGAAAATCTTGTTCAATCTGTCAGACTTAACAAAAATGACATAGTCTTTAAAACACCGTTAATTAAGAAAACTAATAGATATATTTTAAATAATATTAAAATTGAAATTTTCCATCTAAAAGATTTTAAAAAATATAATTCTTATGATGACAAAAGTGTTTCGATAATATTAGATGGATGTTTAGTTTCTAGTAGTAGAAAAATAGTCATTTCCGTTGGAGAGATTGTAAAATCTTATACTTTAAAAAAATTATCTGAGTCTTTCAAGGTTAGTTCAAAAATTTTAATTTTAAAAGCATCCAAAAGTTTTTTAAAAAATAATTAGCTATTTATAAATTTATTTGATTAAATTATTGACTTAACAAAACCTATTAGTTAAAAAATATTTTATGAAAAAAGCCTTAATTATCACAAGCCAACTTGTTCAGGATCATGAGTTTATTTATCCATTTTATCGATTAAAAGAAGAAGGTATTAATGTTGATGTTTACAATCAAAGTAATGGAATAGTTAAAGGTTTTTTTGGAACTAAAATTCCACCTCAAAAAGATGATAACATTGTTGATTTATCCAATATTAATGTCGATGACTATGATATTTTAGTATTACCAGGTGGAGTAAAATCTATGGAGATACTTAGATTAGATAATAAAGCAATTGAAACTGTTCAACAATTCAACAAAAAAAAAAAAATTAATAGCTGCAATATGCAGTGGTACGATGATGTTAATCTCAGCTAATATAATTCAGGGAAAAAAAGTCACAGGTTATTATGCTTGGAAGCAAGATATAGTCAATGCTGGTGGGATATTTATTGATAAACCAAGCGTTGAAGATAAAAATATAATTACCTCTCCACACTACAAATATAATGGAGAGTGGATGAAATTAGCTGTATCTAAGCTGAATAAATAAATTATTTTGCTTTAATCATTTTTAATGTGTTGACTCTATAGAAGCTATTTTTTTTAGTAATTTTTTTTTCATTATATTTTTTTCTTATTTCAATAATTGCATCTTCAATTTTTTTTTCAGGTTTAAATCCCTCCTTAATAATTCTTTGAGAATTTTGCCTATAAGACCTTAGGTCATTACTGGATTTAACAATAATTTTAGAATCTGAGTTTAAAGATTTTTTAATTCTCTTGGCCATGTTAATTATACTTAAATTTTCAAAGCCTAAGTTAAATATTATATTATCAATAGTTCTATTTTTTTTTATTTTTCTATTTAAAGAAAATTTATAAGCATTAACCATGTCGTACATTGTTAAATTCGGGCGTATCTGCTTGCCTCCAAAAACAGTGATTTTATTTTCTTTAAGTGCACCAAATGTTAAAGCATTTATTGCAACATCGAGTCTCATCGCTGGAGAATAACCACATACAGTTGCGGGTCTTAAGATAGTTAAATCAATATCATTTTTAAAACTTAAAAGTAATCTTTCTCCTATCATTTTGGACTTATTATATTCTGAAATTGGCTTCAATGATAAATCTTCAGTTACATGTTTTTCTTTTTTAATTCCATAAACACTTCCAGAAGAAGCAAATATAAATTTTTTTATTTTTAGATTTGTGGCAAGAGTAATTAAACTGTATGTTGCTAAAACATTTACGTCCCATGTTAGTTTTGCGTTAAGTTCAGCCGCAGGGTCATTAGCAATAGAGGCTAAATGAATTATACAATCAATTTTATTAAGATCTTTTTCTGACACCTCTCTTATATCTTTTTTTATAACGTTTAATCGTTTATGTTTTTTAAGATAGTTTCCAAACCAAAAAGTATCTAGTGCCGTTACACTGAAACCAATTCTTAATAATTCGTTTGTTAGGTTGGTACCAATATATCCACCAGCACCAGTAATTAATATATTTTTCATTTATCTTTTATATTTAAAAAACTCTTTAATTTTTTTGATAACATAATTTACTTCTAATTCTGTTAAATAAGGATTTATAGGTAAACTTAAAATTTCTTTACAAAATTTTTCGGTCATTGGCAAAGATATTTCTCCAAATTGATTTTTATATGCAATCTGTTTGTGGATGGGTATTGGATAATGAATTGCAGTATCAATATTGTTATTATTCAAAAACTCTTTGAGTTCATTCCTATATTTAGTTCTTACAATATATTGATGGAAAGTAGGGTTGGAGATTTTCAAATTAAAAATTGGCGTTTTTAAAAAACTATTCAAGTGTTTTGAGTATTTTAATGCTATATTTAATTGTTTTTTATTCCACAAAGAAATTTTATTTAACATAATGTTTCCAAATCCTGCTTGAAGATTGTCTAATCGAGAATTTGTTCCCCATATAATTGATTCATCTCTATTCTTGAGTCCATGGTTTCTCATCAATAAAATTTTTTTATATAGCCTTGTATCATTTGTTACTATTAATCCTCCATCTCCCAGAATATGAAAACTTTTTCTTGGGTGCAAACTAAACAAACCTAGGTCTCCAATTGTACCTATATATTTATTCTTATATTTTGTTCCAAATGCGTGAGCAGCATCTTCAATTAAATGAAGTTTATATTTTTTACAAATTTTTTTTAAACCATCTAAGTCAGAAGGAATACCAGATAAATGTACTGGCATTATTGCTCTTGTTTTTGTTGTTATTTTTTTTTTCAACTAAACTTATATCAATATTTAAATCATCACCAACATCAACTAATTTTGGAATTTGCCCTGAGTACGCGATAGCCCCACAAGTAGCAATAAATGAATTTGAAACTGTAATTATCTCATCTTTTTGTTGATAGCCTAATGCTTTTAACACCATTATAGTGCCTTCAGTCCAATTTCCAACACCCAAGACATGCTTAACTTTTAAATATTTTTGAATTTTTTTTTCAAAAATCTCTAATTCTTTACCAAGAACATATTGTCCTTCTTTTCCAATTGAAATGAATTTATGACTTAATTCATTCTTTAAAGATTTAAATTCTTTTGGAAAATTTGTAAATTTGACTCTCATTTATTTATAAAATTTTTTAATTTTGCTTATCATATAATCTAGTTCTTTTTTTTTTATAAATTCGTGTACTGGGATTGAAATAACTTTTTTAGCTAATTTTTCTGCTATTTCAAATTGACCATTTTTATAATTAAATTTTTTAGCTGCATGGTGTAAGTGTAAAGGTTTTGGATAATGAACCTTGCTGTCAATTTCATTTTTTCTCAAATATACATCTAGACCATCTCTATTTTTACAGAAAAATTGATATAGATGATAGACTGATTTGTAACCTGTTTTTTCTTTGATAAGTGTAATTTCCTTAATATCTTTGAGCTGGTCATTCAAATATCTTGCATTTTTAATACGATTTTTGGTGATTAAATTGATTTTCTTAATCATCTCCAATCCTACAGCTGCTTGAATGGTGTCGAGCCTAGAATTGTAGCCATAAATCTTACAATCATTTCTACTGATCAAACCATGATTTCTCATTAGTCTAATTTTATCATAAATTTTTTTGTTGTTAGTAGTAACAATTCCTCCATCTCCCCAAACGTTTAAATTCTTAAGGGGATGCATACTAAAACAACCAGTAATACCAAAGTTTCCCGCGTATTTTTTTTTATCATCATGAGCCATAATTGCATGACATGCGTCTTCAACTACATGAAGTTTATATTTTTTTGCAATAGTAAGTATTTTTTTCATATTACAAATTCTTCCAGACCAATGTACAGGTACTATCGCTTTTGTTTTTTTTGTGATTTTTTTTTCTATTTTTTCTTCATCAATATTTAAATCATTTTTTATATCTACAAATACTGGTTTTGCTCCAGCTGTAGCAATTGCTCCAGCAGTTGCATAAAACGAATAAGTTGGCGTTATCACTTCATCTCCTTCTTTTATGCCTAAAGCTTTTAATGAAAGAAAAATAGCATCTGTTCCTGAACCAACTCCTATAGAATATTTTACTTTTTGATATTTGCAAAATTCTCTTTCAAACAAATCAACATACCTTCCAAGAGTAAAATCATTAAACTTAACTGTATCATCAATTAATCTAAATATTTTTTTAGAGTTTTGGAATTGTTCAGAGAGATAGTTATGTTTTATTTTCATTTTTTTATCTGAATTATATTGCTTAATTAAAAAATTATTTTTCATTTTTTTATTTTAAATTTTTCATCTTTTTTATTAAATTTATCTTTATATTCATCATGCCATTTAATTACTTCATTAATTCCATTTTCTATTGAAGTTTTATTTTTCCACTTTAATTTTTTTCTAGTATCATTATCAAATATTTTATAATCTTTATCTTTTCCTAGACGATCTTTAACATTAATAATATATTTTTTAGGATTTAATTTTTTTTTCTTATAGATGATTTCAACAATTTTTCTTATTGAAATATATTCTTTTGATGAAAACTGATAACAATTACCTTTTTTTGCAAATTTAATCATTTTAAAAATTGCATTACAAAAATCTTCTGAAAAAATGAATGACCTTCTTGATGTCCCGCCTCCATGTAACAAAAACTTTTCTTTTTTGCTAGCTTTGTGAATGGCCAAAGGAATGAGTCTATACAACCTCTGGTGTGGTCCATAAAAATTAGCAAATCTAGATATTATCACTGGAAAAGAAAACTGCTTGAATAATAGTAGTAAATATTTTTCAATTGTAGAATGTGACAACGCGTAAGGTGTAGATGGATTATAAAAATTATAGTTTGAACTTTTAATATTTGCAGAACCAAATACTTCTGGTGTAGATATTTTAATATATTTTTTTAAAAAAGAACAATTCTTTAAAAAAAGATATAATTTTATTTTCCCAATTACATTTGTTTTAAAAGTTAGTTCTGGGTATTTCCAGCTTTCGGCAACCATTCCTTGGCCTAAAAAATCTATTATAACTTCAGGTTTATGTTCTTTAATTATAGATTTTAATTTTCCAAAATTTTTATTTATGTCAATTTTGTAAAAATGAAATTTTTTTTGTACATTTTTTTTGTTATTTAAAATTATATTAAATTTAATGGGAGGTTCTGTCGATTGAGAGCATCCAATAACTTTTAATTTTTTTTTTATCAAAAAATTAGCCATCTGAGTTCCAGAAAAGCTATTACTTCCAAGGATTAGTATTTTGCCCATTAGAGATTTCTTGTTTAATATTTGTTATAGATAAGATTAGATTATTATAATATAGGTCATAAAAATAAAATAAAAATGAATAATGTTGATTTTATTATAAAATTACTTGTCAAAAGAGGGCATGATACAGCTTTTGGTGTAACAGGTGGTGGAGCAATGTTTTTAAACGAAGCATTCAGAAAAGCAAAGAAACTTAATTTTATTTTCACCCATCATGAACAATCAGCAGCAATGGCCGCAGAAGCTTATTATCGAATAAAGAAAAAAGCCTCAATTTTGTCTATTACTTCAGGACCCGGAGGAACAAATGCAGTGACAGGGGTAATTGGAGCCTGGATAGACTCAATTCCTATGATAGTTATATCTGGTCAAGTTGAAACAAAAGACTTAATTGGAAAATCAAAAACCAGACAAATTGGAATTCAAGAAGCAAACATAATTGATGTTGCAAAACCTATAGTTAAATACTCAAAAACATTAACAAAATTCTCTGATATTGAATTAGAACTAAATAAAGCTATTGATATTGCATACTCAGGAAGACCAGGACCTGTTTGGCTAGATATACCATTAGATGTTCAGTCTCAGAAATTTAATTCATCTAAAAAAAGTATAAAATATTTATCTAATAATAAAAAGAATATAAATAAAAATATTAAAATAGAAAAAATATATAAATTAATTGAAAAATCAAAAAGACCAATTTTTTTAATAGGAAATGGTGTACATATTTCTAAATCAGAAACTTTATTTTTAAAGATAATTGAAAAATTAAAGTTACCTATTTTATCTACCTGGAATGCTAGTGACATTATTCCCTCAAATAAAAATTTTTATTTTGGAAGACCAGGCTTGTTTGGTAACAGGATTGCAAATTTTGCCATTCAGTCTTCTGATCTTTTGATTATATTGGGGTCTAGACTTTCTGTTCCAATTACAGGCTACCAAATAAAAAATTTCTCACCAAATTCAAAAAAAATTTATGTAGATATTGATAAATTTGAAATTAAAAAAAGAGGATTAAAAACTGATGTTTCAATACATGCTGATCTCAATTTTTTTCTTGAAAAGCTAAAAATTTATTTAAAGAAAAAAAATAAAATTGAAAAGATCACGTGGATTAAAGAATTAACAAAATTGAAGAATTCACTTGATGAAGATAAAAATTATAAAAATCACAATAAATATATAAATTCATTTAATTTTATTAATCATTTATCAAGAAAACTTGATGGAAAAAAAAATATTGTAACTGATATGGGTACAAGTTTTACTTGCACAATGCAGTCTTTTAAAACAAAAAAAAAATCAGAGATTGTTTACTTCTTCAGGTATTGCAGCAATGGGGTTTGGACTACCAGGTTTAATTGGAGCTTATTTTGCAGATAAAAATAAGATACCAATCTGCATAACTGGTGATGGGGGAATAATGTTTAATTTACAAGAATTACAAACAATAAAAAATTATAAAATACCAGCAAAAATATTTATAATTAATAATGGTGGATATCTTACAATGAAATTGATGCAAAAGAAAAATTTTAAGAAATTTGTAGGTTCTGATAAAAAAAGTGGCGTAAAGCTTCCGAATTTTTCAAAACTTTCTAAAAGCTTTGATTATGATTTTTTTACAATAGATAGTGAAAAAAGAATTGATAATATATTGTCTAATATTTTAAAATCCAATAAAGCTGTTATTTGTGAGGTAATGATGCCTCCAATGCAAGAGCTGATACCAAGAGTCCAGACACAGATGAATAAAGATGGAACTTTTGAACCAGCTATGCTTGATAATATGTATCCTTTTATTTCAAAAGACAGAATAAAAGTGATAAGACAAAGGTTATTGTCCATAGATTAAACCAATGAAAAATATTTTGATTACAGGTGCAACTTCAGGAATGGGCTTATGCCTTGCTAAATATATTAATCAAATAAATTATAATTTGTTCACTGTAGGCAAGGATATAAAAAAAGTAGTAAATCTTAAAAAGATACTGAATATTAAGAATAAGAAAAACTGTTATCAGTTTAATTTAAATGATAAAAAAAATTTCAAGAAATTTTGCCAAAAAATATCTAGAAAAAAATTTGATGTTATTTTTCATTGTATGGGTGGAGGATTTGGAAAACATGAAATATTAATAAAACAAAAAGATTTAGAAGAATTATTCAATGTTAATGTGGGGATTGCAGCTGAGATAAACAGAGAGATTATAAATAAAAATAATTATAATAAAAATCTTAAAATAATTCACGTTAGCTCTGTTGCGGGAATTGAGTCAACGGCTTCAGTTGGGTATTCAATGGTAAAAGCAGCTTTAATCACTTATGCCAAAACATTGTCTAAAGGATTGATTAAAAAAAAATATTTATGTACACTGTGTATTACCAGGTGCGTTTGAATATGAAAACAATGCTTTTGCAAGACTAAAATTAAAAAATAAAAAAGTTTATAAAAAATTTATCAAAGAAAAATTGCCATTGCAAAAAATAGCATCTGCAGAAAATTTTTTAGGTTTATTTAAATTGTTAATTTCTAATGAAGGAAATATTCTTTCAGGATCATCTGTGACAGCCGACTACTCAGAATCAAACTCATTTAGAATATAATATAAATACAATGCAATTATACGATCTAGAAAAACTATCTAAAATTTCAAAAAAATTAAAATTAAGAGGAAAAAAAATAGGTCTTTGCCATGGCGTATTTGATGTAATCCATGCAGGCCACATAAGCCACTTTGAAGAAGTTAAAAAAAAATGTGATTATTTGTTTGTAACTGTAACTGAAGATAAATTTGTTAACAAAGGTCCAAATCGACCTGTCAATAGCCATTATTTTAGAGCTAAAGTTTTAGCAGCTTTAAGACAAGTTAATTGTGTTGGTATAAATTACACAGAAGATGCGGTGAAAAGTATCCAAGCAATAAAACCAGATTTTTATTTTAAGGGTAAGGACTATAAAGGAAAAAAAGATCTTACTTTAAGATTACAAAAAGAAAAATCAGCTGTATCCAAAAATAGTGGAAAAATCATTTTTACAGAATCACCTTTAAAAAGCTCAACAGAAATAATAAATAAAAGTTTTTCATATATCTTCGATAGCAAATTGCAAAAATTTCTATCTACAAAAAATAAATCTAATTTGTATAATGATACTCTCAAAAGCTTAAAAAAAGCTGAAAATCTTAATGCCTTAATAATTGGTGACGCTATTATTGATCAATATGACTCTGTCATACCACTTAACAAGCCACCTAAAGAAAGCATTTTAGCCACAAGATACAATAAGTCAGATATTTTTCTAGGTGGGGTTTTTGCTGCAGCTACAAATCTTTCACAATTTAATACTAACGTAGAAATATGTACGGTTATAGGAAAAGATATAGATATAAAAAAGAAAGTTAATAGTTTTGCACAAAAAATTAAAAGTAAAATATTTATTGAAAAAGATAAAGTAACAGTAAGAAAAAAAAGATTTGTTGAAGAAGGATATAATAAAAAATTAAGTGAAGTGTATTATATGGATGATGATTTTTTAAGTACATTAAACTTAAAAAAAATAAATCAATACCTGAATAAAAATTTACATAAATTTGATGTAGTCATTGTGATTGATTATGGACATGGCTTTATAAATCAAAAAATTTATAAAACTCTTTTAAAAAAATCAAGATTTCTTGCAATTAACTGTCAAACCAATAGTGCAAATTTAGGATTTAATTTAATTACAAAGTATAAAAAGTGTGATTATGTATGTATAGATGAGCCAGAGCTAAGACTTGCTTCATCCAATAAATATGATGAAATCATAAAAATTTTAAAGGATAATTTATCAAAAAAAATTAAATGTAAAAACTTTACAATTACAAGAGGAAGAAAAGGGTCGACGTCTTATTTAAAATCAAAAATATTACAAACACCAGCTTTAATTTCAGAAAAGGTGCTTGATACTATTGGTGCAGGAGATGTATTTTTGGTAATAACATCACTATTATATGCTACAAAAGCAAACCAGTTGGTTACAAATTTAGTTGGCAATATAGCAGGTGCTTTAAAAGTTGATATATTGGGGCACTCTAAATCGATAAATAAATCAGATCTTTATTCTGTATTAAAACATATACTAAAATAGTTCACCAATGAAACTTAATAATAAAGCTGTTGTATTAATTAAACAAAAAAAAAGTTTATCACTTTATGATATTAATGTACCAGAATTGTCAGAAGGGTATGTCCTTGTTAAGATGAAGTATTCAGGTATCTGTCACACCCAATTAAATGAAATTAGTGGGATATTAGGAAAAGATAAATTTTTACCACACTGTATTGGACATGAGGGAGTGGGGAAAGTCATAAAAAAAGGAAAAAATGTAGTAAGCGTTAAAACTGGTGATTTAGTTGTCATTAGTTGGGTAAAAAGAGAAAAACAAAAAAAATATAAATCTCTAATATTTGATAGTAGGGGCAAAAAAATTAATACAGGTGGTTGCAATACACTTATAAAATACTCAGTGGTATCAGATAATAGAATATTTAAAATTAATAAAAGAAATAAATTTTTAAGAGAATCGGTTTTACTTGGTTGTGCAATACCCACAGCAAGTAATGCCATTTTAAATGTAGCCGACATTAATAAAAATTCAAAAGTATTAATTCTAGGAATGGGTGGCCTAGGGTATTCCAGCTTACTTGTTCTAAACTATCTTAAGTGTAAAGATATAGTGGCAGTTGACTCCAATAGTAGAAGGCTAAAACTTATTAAAAATAAAAAGAATATGAAATTTGTTCATCTAGGAAATAATGATAGATTAAATGCTTTCATAAAAAATAATCATGAAAAATTTGATTTGATAATTGATTGTACAGGATCAAAAAAATTAATCGAAAAAACCTTCCCTCTTTGCAAAAAATTTGGTGGACAATTTGTTATTATAGGAAACACGAAGATTCATGAGAAAATTTCAATTAATTCATGGGATATTATTTCAGGCAAAACCTTAACAGGAGCGTGGGGTAAAGGAGGAACAATAATGAATAATTTTGAAATAAATCAAAAAATATTAATTGATCAAATAACAAATATAAAAAAAATTCTTCCAAAAAAAAATTATAAAATGTCCCAAATAAATAAAGCAATAGATGACTTTCAGAAAGGTAAAGTTTTGAGACCAATAGTTGAATTTTAGTATGTCATATTTTGATCCTGGTTATTTTAAAAAAAAAACTTTAGTAAATAGATTAGTTAAACGATCTATAAAAAATAAGCTTATTGCTTGGGAACTAGGAAAAGAATATTACGATGGAGATAGAAATAATGGATATGGTGGATTTAATTATGATGGGAGATGGTTAAAATTATTACCAAAAATTATTAAAAAATATAAACTAACCAATAAGTCTAAAATTTTAGATTTAGGCTGTAAAAAAGGTTTTATAATGAAGGATCTAAAAATTTTATTACCAGAATCTGAGATTTGGGGAATTGAAGATCATGTTTATCCTATAAAAAATGCTGAAAAAGAAATTAAGTCTAATATTATTTTAAGTGAATATTATAAAATTCCTTTTAAAAAAAATTATTTTGATTTTGTTATAGGTTTTAGTTCTATCTATAAATATAATTTTCAAGATGTTGTAAAAATAATAGCTGAAATAAATAGAGTTTCAAAAAAATCATTTTTTACAGTAGCAGCCTATTCAAATGAAAAAGAAAAAGAAGTGTTTGACGATTGGACACTTTTGGGAACAACAGTTTTGCACAAGAAAGATTGGATCAAATTGTTTAAAATAATTGGTTATAAAAATGATTATTATTTTACTACTGCAAAAGCTTTAAATTTGTTATGAAGGCTCTCTTCTTATTTAAAAGCATAATATTTAAGTATAAAACCTTTATTAATTATTTTAACTCAATAAATCCATTTAAAACTTTGGAGAGATTTAAAATTTAAATTTTAAAAAGAGATCATTGACAATCATTAAATTTATAGTATCAAAATTTTATGCTTAGTACTACCTACATAAAAAATATTTGGAAAGATTTAGAAAATAAGTTACCTGCTCCAAAGCATGTAACTAAAATAAATATAATTGAATTTGAAAATTTAAAAAATAATATTGATCAAAAAAAACATCTTTTTGTAAAAAATATAATTAAAAAAATGTATAAAGGGGAGGCATTTATTGTCAGGAACGCAGCCCAAAAAAAATTAAAAGATACAGTTATTGGGTTGGCTAAGTTTTATGATAAAAAAAGTAAACCTTCTTTTCATAAAATGTTAGATGGAACACCAAATTTTCATAGAATTTATGATAAAGAAATTACAAAAAAATATAGCCTGTACGCTATTAAACATTCTTATTTTTTCTACAATTGGAATATTAAAACGAAATTAGAAAAAAAATTAAAGGACGGTGTTTACAAGCACTGGAGATATGTAAAGTTTTTAGCTGGCAATAAAAAATTTCAATACGAAAAAAATATACCTAGTCAAAATCAAATTGACAGACTTCAAATTGTTAATTATCCAATTGGAGGAGGTGAATTAAGAGATCATGTAGATCCTAGAAAAAATCAAAGAATTGTCTCAGGATTGATAATGAGTAAAATTGGTGAAGATTTTAATTCTGGAGGGTTTTATTTTAGAGACATAAATAACAAAAAAATGAATCTTGAAGAAAAACTTGAAATAGGTGATTCTGTAATGTTTTATGGATCAATTGTTCATGGTGTAGAGCCAGTTGACAAAAATAAAAAAATTAATTGGAAATCTTATAAATGTAGATGGTTTATAGGAATGTTTGTAAATGATAGTAATCATGTAAAAAATAGAATGACAGCAAGCGATTTAACTGGCAGTGTGAAATCTTTTAATATAAATTAAGTTAGTATGAAAAAAATTGGATTAAATGCTAATTTAGTAAAAAAATATCATCAAGACCTTGTTTTTAATTACGCAGAGTATCCTACAAAGGATCATTGGTCTTTTGATTTTAAAGATGACGCTTACAAAAAGGCAATATTAGACTGGTTCCCAAAAAATAAAAGTAAAAAAATATTTTTTTATATTCATATACCTTTTTGCGAACAATTGTGTTGGTTTTGCACGTGTAGTAAATTTATTACTAAAGATTATGAAAAAGTTAAAGATTATTTAAAATATCTTTACAAAGAAATTGATCTTCTGTTTAATTTCTTTAATGCAAATAATATTAAACTAAATGTTGGTACAGTTTTTTTTGGAGGTGGATCACCTACCATCTTAAATAGAGAAGATTTAAAAGAATTAGTGGACAAATTAAAGTCATTATTTGATTGGTCAAAAGTAGAAAACTTTACAATCGAAAGTGATCCAAGAAGAGTTGATGAAGATAGATTGATTTATAATAATGAAGTTTGTGGAGCAAATAGAATATCTTTTGGAATGCAAGATTTTGACGAAGAGGTTCAAAGAAGAGTTAATAGAATTCAGCCGTCAAAATTATTTGATGATATTTTAACTGACCGAGTTAGAAAGGTTTATAAAGAAATAGCATTTGATTTATTGATTGGTCAACCAGGGCAAACCCCAAAGGGTATGGAAAAAACTTGTGACGAAATTTTAAGATTAAAACCTACTTTAGTTCAGTTATCTTTGATGGCGTACAAACCGTGGGTTTCAAAATACCAGGTAAAAATGGTAGACGAGGGTCCTTTGCCTGATTTTTTGGAAAGAAAAGAGTTGATGGAAGTAATACATGCAAAAATGAAAGAAGGTGGATACATTAGAACAGGTTTTGAGTGTTATTCATTGCCAGATAGCCCAATGACGAAAGCATTTAACGAGGGAGAAACACACTATGGCGCTGCAGGACACCAAACAGGTGGAAGAGTTAATTTTATAGCAGTTGGCAGCTCGTCAATGAGTAACCTGGGCAATGATTATTATGTCCAAAATTTTTATGATTTACCTTCTTACAGAAAATCTCTGGATGAAAATAAACTACCAAGTTTTAGAGGAATTAAATTATCTGAAGATGATAAAATTAGGCAACACGCAACACAACAAATAAGAAGCTATTTTAAAATAGATTTTAAAAATTTTAAAGATCAATTTAATATTAATTTTAAAGAATATTTTTCTAAAGAGATTAAATTCTTAGATGATATGATTAAAGATGGATTAGTTGAAGTTCAAAATGATGAAATTTTATTATCTGAAATAGGAAAAGACTTTACACAAGTGATCATGAATGTGTTTGACAAGTATGATCCGCCTGAAAAATCTTACAAAGAAAGACTTGATACAATTAAAAGTGCTAAAGCTGCACAAGCAGATATTTTGGAAAGAGTGTAATTTAATCCACAAGTATGAAATTTAAGGAATTTTCTGATTTAAAGTGGAAGGTATCAGAAATTGGCCTTGGGTGTTGGCAGATAGGATGGTGTTGGGGGGATGTATCCGATAATCAAGCTAAAAATATTCTTAAAAAAGCCCTAGATAAAGGAATTAATTTTTTTGATACATCCGATACTTATGGAGATGGTAGAAGTGAAAAATTTTTATCTGATATAATTAAGTCATCTAGTGAAAAAGTATATGTTACTACTAAATTAGGTAGGAGAATTCGTGGCACTAATTACGCCAGGGGCTATAAACAAGAGCCGATGGAAGAATTCGTAGATAGGTCTTTAGTGAACCTCGGTATAGAGCAAATCGATTTAGTTCAATTACATTGTCCACCTGTAGAAATTTGCAGAAAAATTGAAACATATGAGTTAATGGATGAATTAAAAAAAAAAGGAAAAATAGCAAATTATGGTATTAGTGTTTACAATCTTAGTGAGGCTTTTGAGGCAATTAAATTTCCTAACATAAAAAGTGTTCAATTAGTTTTTAACATTTTTAGACAAAGGCCTATTGAGGAATTTTTAATTGAAGCGAAAAAAAAAAATATTGCTGTAATAGCAAGAGGTCCCTTAGCAAGCGGCTTACTTACTGGAGAAATAAATAAAGATACAAAATTTGCTGAAAACGACCATCGAAACTACAATATTAAGGGAGAAGCTTTTGATGTTGGTGATACGTTTTCTGGTGTAAATTTTGAAAAAGGACTTATGGCGGTTGAAGAATTGAAAAAAATATTGCCCAAAAATTTTAGCCTGTCACAATTAGCTTTAAAATGGATACTCTTACAGGATGGAATTACAGTTGTGATACCCGGAGCAATTAACGAAAATCAAGTAAATGAAAATGCAAATGTGTCTGAAATGAAAGATATTCATTCATTAATACCTCAAATTAAAAAAATTTATGACAAATATATTAAAGAAGACGTTCATAATAAATGGTTATAAATATTTATGCTGTACAAAAAATTAGGAAAAACTAATTTAGACATAAGTTCAATTTCTCTTGGTACAATGACATTTGGCGAACAAACGTCTGAAAATGAATCTTTTAAAATAATGGATTTTGCCTTTGAGAATGGGATTAATTTTTTTGATACTGCAGAAATGTATCCAGTTTATCCAAAAAAAGAGACAAGTGGGCTTTCAGAAGAAATTATTGGTAACTGGATGATTAAAAAAAAGAATAGAGATAAAATTCTAATTGGGACCAAGGTTGTGTCATCTCACCCAAAAGGTATTGGAGCTACAAAACTATCATGGATAAGAGGCGGAGGAAATAATTTAAAATATGATAAAAATAACTTAAGGAAAGCTGTTGATAATAGCTTGAAAAGATTAAAGACTGATTATATTGATCTATATCAACTTCACTGGCCTGAGAGAAATATTCCTATATTTGGAAAATTAGACTTTGAATACGACCCAAATGACATTAATTGGACCCCTATTGAAGAGGTTATAAATAATCTTAATGAGTTGGTTAAAATTGGAAAAATTAGATATTATGGTGTGTCAAACGAGTCACCATGGGGGATATCAAGCTTTTTAAATATTGCAAAAAATAACTCATTAGATGGACCAATAACCATTCAAAATGGTTATAATTTAATTAATAGAGTTTTTGATAATTCTCATTCAGAAATTTCAATAAGAGAAAATTGTGGATTGTTAGCATATTCACCACTTGCTGCAGGTAGATTAACTGGAAAATATCTAAATAAACGTAGACCATTAAAAAGTAGATTTAATCTTTGGCCTGGTAGATTTTCAAGACACAATACTAAGAGAGGAGAGATAGCAATATCTAAATATATAAGATTAGCAAAAAAATATGATATTAAGCCAAATTTATTTGCACACGCATTTGTTTTGAGTAGGCCATTTGTTTTAAGTAGTATTTTTGGGATAACAACATTAAATCAATTAAAAGATAATATTAAATCTATAGATATAAGCTTAACTGATCAAATCTTAGAAGAGATACAAAAAATTCATCAGTTAGACCCAAACCCTTGCGTTTAATTGTTTATGGTATATTTTTAAAGAATTAAAACTATGGATATCAAAGATCAAATTATAAATGGACCAGGATACGCAATAGCTCCAATCGATGATTTAAAGTGTTTTGAAAAATTGAGAAAAGTAATTACTCAAAAATTACAATCAAATAAATCTAAAATGGATATTGAAAAATTAAGAATAAAGATGATGACTATGTCTAAGTCAGAAATTAACAATGTAATGGTAGGTTTATTATCATTTAATCAAGCGTCTGAAATAATGCTTAAATCTTGTAGAAATATTGTTAAAAAATTAAGTGGTGAAGAGGTTTTTTTACAGAGAAGAGCTAATATAATTTTTAACTTACCAGGTAAAGAGCAAAGGAGGCAGTGGCCTCACTACGAATTAATGTCAGGAGTTTCTCCTTTTACATATGTAATATGGGCTCCGTTCCACGATTTAGATGACGATGGTGGTGTGTTTTATATAGATCAAACGAAATCATTTAAAACAATTAAAAAAGAGCACAAACAAGGATTGGTAAATGGACCATTGATACTAAAAAATAAATATAATGAAAAACCTGCAAAATTAAAATACGGAGAGGTGATCATTTTTAATCCTTTTATTTTACATGGAAATATAAATTTTATTTCCAGTATGGCTAGAATTGCTTGTAGCATAAGATTTCAAGGCATTAAAAAACCTTTAATGCAAAAAAATACAGACTATTACAAATATTATAAGGTCGATTAATCAAGTGACGACTGCAACAATAACTACTGATATTCACATAGGGGTATTTAAGATACCTAGTAATGGTCAAAATATGATAATGAATGATTATGCACGTAGAAACAAAATTTCAGTAGAATTTGTAATACCAGAACCAATAATGTCAAATGAGCTTGCGACAACTCTATGGTGCCATGAAGATTATAAATTTTCAAATATTATATTGTGTTCGATCCATCAGTTACCAAAAAACAAAAAAAAATTAGATCAATTAATAAAAAAAACAAAAGATATTAAATTTCATTTTGCTTTAGAGGGGATCAGTGGAAAAGGAAGTAAATTTTTAAAAAGGTGTTTTAAAGAAATTAAAGTATTTGATAAGGTAAAAAAAATTGATAGCTCTAAAACAAATTGGATTAAGCTTTATAAATTATTTAAAAAATCTTAAATATGAATTAGAATAAGCAATGATCTGTGATTGTAAAAAATATAAATTCAATTAAAAAATTTTATTTATTTGAAGAAAATTTTTAAAATTATATTTGCTTTAGATAATAAGTTAATGTTCACATTGGTACAACCACTCATGTATCCAGCCAAAACTTCTTATAGAAATGTTTTAATAAATTTATTTTATTACCTGTCAAATTTAAATATTAAAGAGTTCTTTAAAACATTAGTTTTACTAATATTTGTATTATTCATTGATATCTTCAAACTTCTATATCTACCAATTAGTATAGTTTTTTATTTTTCAAAATATAGATTTGTACAATTACAATATAATCAAATTGGTGCCATCACACAGCATTTAAACATTATGGTGAAGAAAAATTTTATTGATGGGTATAAATCAATTATTTTAATACCAAGCACAACAGAGTTTTCTTTTTTTAGTGAAATATTTAAGAATTTGATAATTGTTAACAATTTATTTCTGAATGTCTTATTAATGCCATTGAAGCATACAAACTTTATATCTTGTACAACCAAAAAGATGGAACATCATCTAAATTCAAATTTACGCCTTATTCATTCATCACCGTTTTCTAAAATTACTAATAAATTTAAAAAACTAAATAAAAAAAAAACAAAAAATCTTTTCAAATTTAAAGAGAAATATGTCAATGAATATCATAATTATTTTAAAAAAAAATATCCTCATATAGATTTAAAAAAAACAATTATCCTTCATCATAGAGAGAGAAATTATAAAAGAACTTCTCATCTTAGGGGGTCACTAATTTCAACTTACAAACCCTCAATAAGATATTTGTTAAGTAAAGGTTTTGTTGTGATAAGATTCATTCATCCAAAATCTACAAAACTTTTTTTTAAAAATAAAAAATATATAGAAATTAACATGGAGGAGTTGCTAAATAAAAAATTACAATTTTTAATTCTAAAAAAATGCAAAGGTTTTATAGCAACAGATTCAGGCCCTAACAGTATAGGTTCTTTATTAAATATACCCGTTTATAACACAAACGTTATTGGAATTAATGTAAATGCAATCAATAAAAATGGAGTCTACATTTTAAAAAAAATAAAATTAAATAAAATATTAACTTACAAGAAGGCAATAGATGCTGGATATTATAAAGGTTATTGTTTTTGCAGAAGATATATGAAAAAAATAGGACTAGATGTTATCGATAATTCTGCTGAAGAAATCTTACAAGGTTTAAAAGAGTTTATAAAATTAAATAATAGATACGTGCCAAATAAAAACCAACTAAATTTTAAAAATTCTCTACCAGATTACATAGAGTTAAAAAATTATCATTCAAATATAGCTAATTCCTTCATTAAAAAAAATAAAATTCTTTTTAATGAATTGTTATAAGATGCAATAATAACAAAGTTTTAAATAAATAAGGTTTTTTTGAAAAAAGAAAAAATACTAAAAATTTTTTTATGGTCTCCAATGTTAAGCAATGTTGGAACTAATACAGCAATGAATGGAATTGCAAAATCTATAGAAAAATATTCTAATTCAAAAATTTATTTTGTAGACATATTAGGTGAATTTTCAAAGTTTAATGATGGTAAAAATTCTTACATAAGATTCCTTAAGATTAACCACATTGTTCCAAATACAGGAAAAGTTTCTAAATTTTTAATTTTTTTTTTTTCTATTTTAAGTATTCCATTTCTTATAAAGCAAATTATTTCTAAAAAACCTGATATTATTATTTCAGGTTTAGTAGGTTTTGTGCCAAACCTTATGAAATTTTTTTTTAAAAATCTAATAATAATAAATAGTATTCAAGGTTACCCAAAATTTAATTTTCTTAGAAAATTAATTTGGAAAATGTTTTATAAAAAATCTGATTATATAATTACTATGACAAAAAAAACAAAACAGGAATTAAAAAGTATTATTGGAGTTAATAAAAAAAAGATTTTTGTTATTGAAAATCCAGTTTTATCACAAAATATTAGAAAACAATCAAAGGATAATATAAATTATGAGGAAAAATTTCTTTTCAAAAAAAAAGTTTTTTGTGCGATAGGAAGATTGACTTATCAAAAAAATTTTTTAGAACTATTAGAATATATTCATGAAATAAATAATTTAATTAAAATTGATTTTAATCTTATAATTATTGGTGATGGAGAACAAAAAAAAGAGCTTACAGACTTTATTAAAAAAAATAATTTAATTAATTGTTTTTTGCTAGGATTTAAAAATAATCCTTACAAGTACCTTGCGAGATCTGATCTATATATCTCTACTTCACGTTGGGAGGAACCTGGACACACGCTGCTAGAGGCTGGTTATCTTAATGTTCCAATATTGAGTAGTAATTGTCCAAATGGACCAGATGAAATAATTCATAATAAATTTAATGGACTAAAATATGAATTGGGTAATAAGTTAGATTTTATGAGTCAATTTAATGAATTTATTAATTTAGATGATGATAAGAAATACTCACTAAAATTAAATATGAAAAAATCTATTATAAATTATAGTCAATATAGGTTTTCTAAAAATTTTTTTAAAATTCTTGAATAATAATTATTATTAAGATCTAAATTTATATAAACAATTTATATCTTCATTGAGTTAATAATTTTTTTTTGTTAGTTAGTTGTTTTATATATAATGCTTACGTTTATTAAAAATTTCCTATTTGTTCATAAATTAACCTTTCAAGGTTATTCCTTATTAAGGATAGCCCAAATTAAAGAGATTAAAAGACTTGAGATTAATGGTTCTATTTTAGATTTAGGATCAAAAAAATCGCTTACAAATGTTACAAATTACCTAAATACAAAAAATGATATTATTTATGGAGATAATTATTCTGATGATCCGAAAGATTTAAAAATTGATTTAGAAAAAGTTGGACAATTGAACTCTATGAGATTTGATAATATTCTACTTTTAAATGTACTTGAACATATTTTAAATTATAAAAACTGTTTGCAAAATTGTTTCTCCATCTTAAATAGAAATGGAAAATTTTTTGGATCAACACCATTTATCTTTAGAATACATGGCTCCCCAAAAGATTATTTTAGATACACGGATGAAGCTTTAAAATGTTTATTAGAAGAGTGTGGATTTAAAGAAATAGAAATAAAAATATTGGAGGGAGGAATATTTATTTGTTTATATAGTTCAATATTAACAATAACAGGAAAAATACCTTTATTAAATAATATCCTATTAATTATTTGTCAAACCTTAGATAAATTTCTTTATTTATTTTCAAAAAATATGAAAAAAATATTTCCATTAGGTTATTTTTTTTACGCTAAAAAATGACATTATTAAAATTATTAAAATTTTTTATAAATGAGATAAATTTTAAAACATGGTTAAATGTTTTGATAAATTTTGTTATTCAATTTTCTATTATTATTTTTGAAATCTTATTTTTAAGCACATTTTTTTTGTTATTAAATCAAAAAAAAGATACGAATTTATTTAGTACTTTCTTTGATAAGATAGAATATTATTTTGTTCCATATTTTAAAGAACATTCATTAACAGAAATATACATAAGCTTATTAATATTTTTTTTAATAACTAAAAATATTTTGACTTTATTTCAAAATGTATTCTTAAATTATTTTATTTTTAATCTTTCGTCTCAAAAATCTGCAAAAATTCTAGAGTCATACTTAAGTAAAAGTTATGAAAATTTTTCAAAAAAAGAAATTTCAATTTATTTAAAACAATTAGTAAGAGATGTTGAAAATGTATTTGTAGGAATATTTGGTTTAATCATAAATTTTATTGGTGAATTTATTTATGCACTAGTTTTAATATTTTTTGTAAATAGTTTGGTAGGCTTTAATCCGAATTATGAAATATTTATATTAATTGCCATAATCATTATTATATTATCTATTTTATACTTAGGAGCAAAAAAATTTGGAGAATTAAGAGCTATCAATGAAACAAAAGTATTCAAAGTGTTGTCTGACACATTAAATATTTTTAAAGAAATTAAACTTATTGAACAAACAAAAAAATTTATATCAAGGTACCATCAATTTTTATCACAATATTATAAAACAAGAATAATTGGTGGATTAATAAGTTTATCCCCTAAATTTATATTTGAAGTTTTCTTGTTAGTACTTTTTTACATTATGTATAGAAATGAAAGTGGTGCAATAAATATAACAGATTTTATAATAAAATATTCGGTACTCGCAATAGCGTTAATGAGGTTAATTCCTACATTTTCAAAAATATCAGCTTATTTAAGCAATATAATATTTAACATAGAGTCAGTTAAATTTATTGAAAAAGATTTAATAAATAGAATATCTTTAAAAAAAAATCTTATTAAAAAAAATAAAATTAATTATATCCAATTAAAAAATATTAACATTGCGTATATTAATAATTCAAAATTTTCTAAATTAAATTTAGAACTTAAAAAAAATAATATTTATGGAGTTTATGGTAAAAGTGGATCCGGAAAAACTACTTTGTTAAATTTATTATCTGGTTTTATTAAGCCACAAAAAGGTGAGATTATTATTGATAATGTTAATTATAATTTTTATTCAATCACAAATAAAATTAAGATTGGATATGCAGCTCAAATGCCAACTATAATAGATGAAAATATATATGTAAATATTGCCTTAGATTATTTGAATAATCAAAGAACAGAAAATAAAATTAAGGAATATTTAAAGAAATTTGATTTAAATAAATTTAATAAAAAGAAGTATTTTATTAATAGTATAAGTTCATCAATAAAAGATATGTCTGGAGGTGAAAGACAAAGAATAGGCTTTATTAGGGCTATTATAAATGATGCTAATTTAATTTTGTTAGATGAACCAACATCATCTTTAGATAGTAAAAATGAAAAAAAAGTATTTGAATTTTTAGTTAGTATTAAAAAAAATAAAATAATTGTTGTTACATCACACAAAAAAAATCAAAAAAAATATTTTGATAGAATAATCAATTTATAGAAAGTTTACAAAGTTCTTAATATATCTAGATATTTTTGACATTGTTTATCTGCTGAGAAACGAGTTAAGCTAACATGACCTTTTGATGCTTTTGTTAATGCTGAGTCATAATTATTAATATTTTTTTCTATTTTTTTTGCTAAATTTTTATAGTCTTTTACATTTACAAGTGATCCATATTTTCCATTTTCTAGTATTTCTTTAGGCCCACTCAAGCAATTAGTTGAAATAATAGGTATTTTATATTGCATTGCCTCAATCAAAACATTTGGCAGGCCTTCAAAAAATGAATTTAAAATAAAAATGCCTTTTTTTTTATAATAAAAGTCAGGCTTAGCATAACCTTCAAATACAATATTGTTTTGTATTTTAAGTTTTTTGGACAGCTTTATTAAATGATTTTTCTGACTTCCCTTACCTATAATTGTTAATTTTATTTTTTTATATTTTTTCTTTACAATTGATATTGCTTGCAACATGCCAGTAAGGTTTTTCTGACTCTCAAGTCTTCCTACCGTAAGTAATTCGTATCTATTTCTTTTAAAATTTTTATATAAATAATTAATTTTTTTTATTGGATTATATATATAAAAAACTTTTTTTTTTATATATAATGATTTTTTAAAAAAATTAGATGATTGTTTTGAATTACAAATAATAATATTTGCAAAATGATAAAAAAAAATTTTTACAAAAAGTTTAATCTTAAAGAAAAAATAATTATTAAAAAATTTTAAAGATCCGATAGGGTGATTAGCTATTCTGATTATTGATGGTGTTCCTTTAAATAAAGAGATTATTATTGCAAAAGGGTGATCTTGCATTGAAAAAATTACTGATTTTTTATCAATTTTAATACTGAATAAAGAATAAAAAAAACAATTTATAGAATTGTTTATTCTTTGATTTACAAAAGTGAAACTGAATAAGTTTTTGCATTTTATTAATTTTACTTTCTTATTAATTTTTTTTTTTATATTATTGCTAATTCTAAAAAAAATTACTTCTATAGCATATCCCTTTGAAATAAAAAAATTACTTAAAATAACTAAATTTTTTTCAATACCGCCATCATCAATATTTGGCACAAAAAAGACAATTTTTTTAATCATAAATTTTTTTATTAAATAGATAGTTAAAATATAACTGTATAAATTATTTTTATTAAAATAGTTATTAAAATGAAAAATATATCTTTTATTTAAATTAAATTCATTTAAATAGTCATTTATGAAAGTTATAATTTTAGCTGGTGGTAAAGGAACTAGATTGCAAGAAGAAACTTTGATCAAACCAAAACCACTTATAGAAATAGGTTCAAAACCATTAATTTGGCATATCATGAAGATATATTCTAGTTATGGTTTTAAAGATTTTGTTATTTGTTGTGGGTATAAAGGTTATTTAATAAAAGAATATTTTGCTAACTTTTCATTACATAACTCTGATGTAACAATTGATGTTTTGAAAAATGAAATAAAAGTACATAAAAACAATAATGAAAACTGGAAGATAACTTTAATTGATACAGGTGAAGAAGTAGACACCGGTGGTAGAATTTTAAGAATTAAAGATTTTGTTGAAGATAATTTTTTACTTACTTATGGTGATGGATTATCTAATGTGGATTTATTAAAAACGATTAAACTTCACAAAAAAAAAAAAAAACTAGCTACTATGACCATAGTTCAACCACCAGGAAGATTTGGAGCAGTTAATTTTAACAATAATAATGATTTGATAGAAAATTTTTCTGAAAAGATTAAAGGTGACGGTGCTTGGATTAATGGAGGGTATTTTGTATTGAATAAGGGAATATTCAAATATTTAAAGAATGACAAAACTATATGGGAAAAAGAACCATTAGAAAAACTTGCTAAAAAAAAAGAATTAATTGGATATAAACATCGTGGTTTTTGGTATGCATGCGACACGATGAGAGATAAAATTCATCTAGAAGATCTATGGAATTCAAATAAAGCGCCCTGGAAGAGATGGAATGAATAAGACTTTTAAGAGTTTAAAAAAATTTTGGAAAGGTAAAAAAATATTTATCACAGGTCATACAGGTTTTAAAGGAACTTGGTTAACAATCTTTTTAAAGTTATTAGGTGCAAATATAAGTGGATATTCACTTAAACCAAAAAAAATATCTTTATTCAATAAAACTGATTGTAAAAAAATATTAGATAAAAATTTTTATTTAAATATCAACAATTATAAAATTTTAAAAAAAAAAATTTATGAAGTTAAGCCAGAAATTATATTTCATTTGGCAGCACAACCTTTGGTTGGAGAGTCTTTCAAAAACCCAATTAATACTTTTCAGACAAATATAATAGGTACCATTAATCTATTAGAAACCATTAAATATACAAAATTTGTGAAATCAGTGGTCATAATAACTACAGATAAGGTTTATAAAATAAACAATGACAATAAGAGCTATATAGAAACTGACGAGATTGGCGGAAAGGATCCATATAGCGCATCAAAAGCCTGTGCTGAAATAGTAATCAATTCATATATAGAGTCTTTTTATAAAAAAATTTCTTTGGAGTCCAAAGTGGTTGTTGCAAGATCTGGAAATGTACTTGGTGGCGGAGATTATTCAAAAAATAGATTAGTACCAGATATTTTGAGAGCTATTAATGGTCGTAAAGAAATGATTGTGAGAAACCCCGATCATATAAGACCTTGGCAACATGTAATTGAGCCAATATATGGATATCTATTATTAGCTCAAAAACAATATGAAAAAAAAATAATTAGAGAAGGTTATGCCTGGAATTTTGGTCCAAAAAAAAATAATTTTGTTAAAGTAAGCAGTATAATAAACGAAATTAATAAAATTAAAAAATTTAAAAAAATAAAAATAAAAAAAGATCAAATCAATGAAACTAAAATATTAAAATTAAATAGCTCAAAAGCAATTTATTATTTAAATTGGAAGCCTAAGTGGTCTATTAACATGACATTGAAAAAAGTTATCGATTGGTACAATTCAGAGAAGAAAAAAGAAAATCTTAAAAAAAAATGTGAAGAACAGATATTTGATTATTTAAACAAATAAAACAATTTGATATCAAAAAACACATAAATATATTATGAAAATATTAAAAAAGAAAAGTCAATGTAGGTTGTGTGGGAGTAAAAAACTTATTAACAGTATCGATTTAGGAAAATCTCCTTTAGCCAACCAATTTTTAATTAAAAAAAGTAAAGTTAAAAAATATCCTTTAAAAGTTTTAAGATGTAATAGCTGTAATCATTTACAATTGTCACATGTCATTAATGAAAAAAAATTATTTTCAAAATATTTATTTGTTTCTGGAACATCTAAAACAAACCTCAAACATTTTTATGAATATGCTAAAGAATGTTCAAAAAGATTTTTAAAAAGAAAATCAAAAATTTTAGATATAGCTGCAAATGATGGATCGTTTTTAAACTATTTTGATAAAAAAAATGTAAGAGTTGGTATAGATCCAGCAAAAAATATTTTACCCAGTTCAAAATCAAGCAACTATTTTATGGAAAATAAATTTTTTAATTTACAAGAATCAAAACTCCTGAAAAAAAAATATGGTAAATTTGATTTAATTACAGCAAATAATGTTTTTGCTCATGTAGATAAATTAAATGATTTTACGAAAGGAGTAAAAAATATTTTAAAAACAGATGGCGTATTTATATTTGAAGTGGGATATTTTTACGATGTGTATAAAAATAAAACTTTTGACACCATTTACCATGAACATTTAGATTATCATTTATTAATTCCACTGATAACTTTTTTTAAAAAAAATAACATGGATATATTTGATATTAAATCTATTCCAATTCAAGGCGGGTCAATAAGGATTTATGTATCTCATGAAGGTAGAAAAAAAATAATTAATAAAAATATAATAAAATTTATTAAAAAAGAAAAAAATATTAATTTTTCAAATAATGAAATTTTTAGAGATTATCAAAAATTTATTGATAGAAAAAAAATTACATTACTTAATAAAATTAAATTCTTAAAAAAAAAAAATTTTAATATTGCTGGTTATGGGGCTTCAGCAAAATCTACAACATTATTGAATTACTTTGGGATTAATACCAAACATTTGGACTTTATTGTTGACCTTAGTAAGTTAAAACAATTTAAATATTCCCCAGGAAGTGCTTTAAACATTTTACCGGTAAATGAAATATATAAAAATAAAATAGACTACTTGATAATTTTATCATGGAATTTTTCAAGAGAGATAATTAGTCAAAACATCAAATTTATTATGATGGGAGGAAAATTTATAATACCATTTCCCAAAACTACTATTATTGATAAAAAAAATTATAAAAAATTTATTTATAGCTAAATAATTTATGAAAGTAAAAACATCGTCAGTCGCAATTGTAATACTCAGTTGGAACGATCCAAAGAACACAATTGAATGCCTTAAAAGTGTTTTTAAAAACGATTATTTAAATTTTGATGTAGTTCTTGTTGATAATAATTCTAACGAAGATCATTTTAATAATGTTCTGTCTTGGTGCAAAAATCAAAAAATTAATTTTCATTTAATCAATTATAAAATAAAGAGCTCTATAAAAAAAAATAAGAATTTATTTGTTTTTCGTATAAATGAAGTTGCGAATTTTCCATTTGCAAAAAATTTAGGTGTAGCAAGAGGATATAATAAAGGCTTTAATTTTGTGTTAAAGAAAAATTATGATTTTTTTATTAGATTGGATTGTGATTTTATAGTTCCAAAAAACTATATAACAGGTTTAGTTAAAACTTTTGAAAAAAATAAATCTGCGGTAGCAGTCTCGCCTAAAGTTTATTATCATATAAAGAAAAAAACTAAAATAATTTGGTGGAAAGAGCTTAAATATACAAAAAATTATTTTAGATTTCACCGAACAGGCAAAGGAGGGGATAGAAGAGTTGAAGATATAGGTCAATTTAGAGGCATTATTCCATCTGACTCAATTTGTGGATGTTGTGTTATGTTTAAAACTTCAATTGTGAAAAAAGCCATTAAAGATTATCCTAAAAGAAAAACAGTTCTTGATGAAGACTTCTTTTTTGGACCAGAAGACATGGAATTATCTCATAGAATTAAAAGATATGGTAAAATTTTAGTTAATTTAGATTATTATGCTTACCACAAAGTTTCACAAAGCATTCATGTTTCTGGTGTAAAATCTAATATTTATTTCGCAACTATTGGTTGGTTATTGATCACCAAAAAAATTTGTAATAATAAAGATCAGATCATAACTCGTACATTCTTTTTATTAAGAGCTATATTGCACATTATAAAATTATTTTACAAAAAAGATAAAGAAATGCACATAGGATTTTTATTGGGATTAAAAGATTATTTCTTAAAATATTAGATAAATTTAAGTTAGATATATTTGATATAATGTTTATAAAATATTTATAAAAATGAATAATAATAAAAAAAAATTATTTCAATCATTCTTTAATTTATATGTAAAAAATTTACAGGATAATTTAAAAGATATTTCCTTCGATGAAATTTTTAATGCAGCAGAATTAATATTAAAAACCATTAAATTAAATAGAAGTATATATGTTTGTGGAAATGGTGGATCTGCAGCAATTGCAGATCATTATGTCTGTGATTTTTTCAAACAACTTTCAAAATATACAAATTTAAAAGCTAAAATTAGAAGTTTAAATTCTGATCAATATTTGATTTCAGCAATATCAAATGACATTTCATACAGCGAAGTTTTTAAAATTCAAGCAGAGAGATATATGAAAAAAGGAGATATTTTAATATTGATAAGTTCTTCTGGAAATTCTGAAAATATCAAAAATGTATTAAAATTTTGTAAAAAACAAAAAATAAAAACTATTGGTTTTTCAAATTTCTCAGGTGGTTTTTTGAATAAATACTCAGATATATCTATTCATAGTAAAATTAATAATTATGGAATAGGAGAAGATATAAACCATATATTGATGCATTTGTTAATGCAGTTTATTGCAACCACAAACCTTAATAAAATAAATAAAAATAAAAAAAATTTATACTTTAATTCTATTATATTTTTTTATTATCTTCTAAATTTTTGTTCTACGTATTTATAAATAAATGAAGCTATAAATAATGATATAGCTACATAAGATAACATTATTAAAGTGTCGTAGTAAGTATTACCTGTATCTGTAGTAACACCACTCATATTATTAAAATTAATACCAAAAATAAATTTAAGAGACTGTATATATAAATATAATACCGACT
>MDTB01198308.1_pt1 | contig 30547 bp, 32 predicted proteins | sample 811161 | NCBI WGS metagenome assembly MDTB01 (sample SAMN05326650, study PRJNA326480) | marine metagenome | isolation source: seawater | place: Mediterranean Sea | collected 2009 | reverse complement strand
GCGAGATAAAAATAGTAAAACAGAATTTTTAATGAAAAAACTCTCAGTAGAAAAAAATATTCAAAACCTTGTTGTAACTAAAGGTGAGAAAGGATCTATCATGTATCATAAAAATAAAAATAAGAATAAATTTTACTATTCGGCAGCATTTGCGCATAAAGTTTTAGATAAAGTTGGTGCAGGAGACACTATGCTTGCGTTGGTTGCTCCATGTCTTAAATCAAAGATAAATGTTGAAGTAACCTTGCTTATTGGAGCATTAGCTGCAGCGCAGTCTGTAGAAACAATAGGAAATAAGCACACAATTGATAAATTAAAAATGTTAAAAACTCTAGAAAGTTTCTTAAAATAAATTATAAAACTTAATATTTTTATGAAAACAAATTACTTTAAAGCTGATACTAACAATAATCCTTTTGCAAAAGAATGGGCTTCAATAGAAAGTAGAAGGGCAGTTCCAGCTATATTCAGAAAACTTATTCACATAGAGTATAAGGAATTTGTATCAAAAATTTTAGAAAAAAATCCACAATTTGTAAAAAATATTATCGAAAATTTATATAGTGGAGACATGTACATTATAAAGAATTCTTTAACCAAAGATAAGGTTAATCATATAGTAAATGAAATTCATAAATTTACACAATCAAGCCCTTCCAAATTTTATAAAATGTTAGAGGGGATACCAAATTTTCACAGATGGATCGGAAAAGACCTCATTAACTCTTATTCAATAAAATATACAAAACATTCGACACATATTTTTCCATGGAACGAAGATATTTCTGATGTGAGAAAAATTGTTATGGAAGTATGTAGACCGATAAAATATTTAGCTGGTTTGTCTTATGATGAATTTAAAAATAACACACCTAGAGATTTGGTAATTGAAAGATTACAAATTGCAAGATATCCACCAACTGGATTTATTGAAACTCATGTAGATGCTAACACTCTTTTAAGATTAGTAATTTCTGGTTATTTAACTACTAAGGGAGTCCATTACGAAAAAGGAGGTTTTTATTTAGTAGACGAAAATGATAAAAAATTCGATATAGAAGATCAAATTCAAGCTGGAGATATTGGTTTATTTTATGCTTCTGTTAGGCACGGTCTGGATGTTATCGATCCTGAAAAAGAAGCAGATATAAATAAAAAAGATGGCCGATGGTGGTTTGGATTAAATGTACATAATTCAGATGAAATGGAATCATCAAAAAGACACACTACTTCACCTTATAAAATAGGCCAATCTGCCTAAAAAATAATTAAAAGATTCAATGAGCATTTTAATAACTGGTGCAAATGGAGCAATAGGCTTTGATCTGGTTAATTTACTTTCTCAATATAAAAAAATTTATGCAGTAAGCAGAAAGAAAAACAAAAATAAAAACATTAACAATGTTGAATGGATTAATCATGATTTTAAAAATGAAATTAAATTTAAAATAAAGTCACCGCTAGATTGCATTATTCATTGTGCTGTTGATCAAAATTATCTTAACAAAAACAATAAAAAATACTCTAAATCAAATTTAAAGATTATTAAAAATTTAATAAGTTTTGCAAAAAAAAATAGAACAAAAATTATTGTTAATTTTTCTTCAATAGAAGTTTATGGAATAATCAGAAAAAAATTATTAAATGAAAAATATAAACCTTTAAGACCTAATAGTTATGGTCAGACTAAACTTTTGATTGAAAAGTATTTGTATAAGAATAATGTGAATTTTATAAATCTTCGATTACCAGGAATTTTATGTAAATTTAAAAAAAACTTAAAAAGACCCTGGTTAAATAATATCTTACGTAGTTTAAAAAAAAATGAAGATATAACAATTTTTAATGGTTTAAATAAATTTAATAATGTAATTGACTCTAATCAAATAGCAAAAATTATTTTATTAATTAACAAAAAAAATTTTAAGATAAGAAATTCCTATAATCTTGCTAGTTCAAAACCACTGGTTTTAATGAATTTATTAAAAAGATTAAAAAAAAAAATGGGATCTAAAAGTAAAATAATGAATTTAATAGATAATAATAAAATGTCATTTTATATATCTGCGAGAAAATTAGAAAAAAAATTGGGCATTCAATTAGAAACAACTTTAAAAATTGCTAATAATCATTCAAAAACTTTTAATTAATGCCTATTAAAGCTATTAAAGGAATTATAACTTATAAAAATAAGTATTTATTACAATTAAGAGATAATAAAAAAAGAATTTCATTTCCAAATCATTGGGGACTCTTTGGTGGTCGAAAGGAAAAAAAAGAATCAGATATCCTTACACTTAGAAGAGAAATAAAGGAGGAGACTAATCTAGACATTAAAATTCAAAAAGAAGTTTTGAGTGTTAACTTTGAAGTTTTTGGTTTAAAAAAAAAAAGAATTTTAATATATTTTGATTGTTCAATTAAAAATAATAATAATATTGTTTTAAAAGAGGGGAAAAAATATGGTTTTTTTTCTTTTAATCAATTAAAAAAACTTAATATTGTTCCCATGGATTTTGTTGCAATTAAAAGTCATTATTTAAAAAATAATGGCTTTATTTCGATCTATAAATAGAGTATAAAAATTTCCATTATGAGTAACAAGTTACTTAGCCCAGAAGAACTTCAAAGAAAATATCATCAAAATTTAGTCTTTAATTATAGTGAGTATCCTACTTTGGATCATTGGAATCATGATTACAGAAGTCAAAATTACGTAGATTCATTAATTGATTGGCTTCCAAGAAATAAAGATAAGGGTATATTTTTTTATGTTCACATTCCTTTTTGTGAACAACTGTGTTGGTTTTGTACTTGTAGCAAGTTTATAACTAAACAATATGATTTAGTTAAAGATTACATGGTTGATCTTCATAAAGAAATTGACTTATTATTTAATCTTTTAAAAAAAAACAATATTAAACTTAACGTAAAAACAATTTATTTTGGAGGAGGATCTCCTACAATTTTAAATAAAGAAGACTTAAAAATATTAGTAGACAAATTAAAATCATGTTTTGATTTTAAAAATGTCAATGAGTTTACGATTGAAACTGATCCAAGAAGAGTTGATGAAGAAAGATTAATTTATAATAATAAAGTTTGTGGAACCAATAGAATTTCTTTTGGTATGCAAGATTTTGATTCTGAAGTACAAAGAAGAGTTAACAGAGTTCAGCCATTTGAGTTATTTGATAATTTATTGACTGACGAAGTTAGAAAACTTTATAAGACAATTGCTTTTGATTTGTTAGTTGGTCAACCAGGACAAACAAAAGAAACTATGGAAAAAACTTGTGACCAAATAATAGAACTCAAACCAACATTAGTTCAAACATCATTAATGGCTTATAAACCATGGATCAATAAAGCCTCAATTAGAATGGTTGAAGATGGGCCTTTGCCAGATTTTATGGAAAGAAAAGAGCTGTTAGATGTAATAGATAAAAAACTAAAAAAAGCAGGTTATGTCAGAGTGGCATTTGAGAGTTACGCATTGCCAAGTGATAACATTGTACAAGAATTAAAGAAAAAAAAAGTTCATTATGCAGCAGCTGGCACACAATCTGGTGGAAGAGTAAATTTTGTTGGAGTTGGCACTTCAACAAAAGGTAATTTAGGTGACGATTACTATCATCAAAATCATTATGATCTCAAAGCTTACAAGAAATGCTTAAGTAAAGGATTATTTCCAATATTTAGAGGCATGAAACTCTCAAAAGATGATAAAATCAGACAACATGCCACTCAACAATTAAGAACATATTGGGAAATAAATTTTAAAGAATTTAATGAAATGTTTGAGATTAACACTAAAGAATATTTTAAAAAAGAAATTGAGACTTTAAATGAAATGGTTCAGGATGGTATTGTAGCTGTAAATGATGATGCCATCAGAATTACCGAATTAGGAAAAGATTTAGCTCAATTTATAACAAACCGATTTGATGCTTATGATCCACCAGATACTACTTATAATGAAAGACTTGCAATCATTAAAAATGCTAAAGAAGAGCAAAAAAATTTTCTGAACTACGTTTCAAATTTATAATTGAGTAGATTTTTAATTCTTAAGTGAAAGATTTAGCTATGAGAAATAAATATATAAATTTCTATAAACAAAAAGGCTATCTAATAACTAATATTTTCAGTCCAAATGATATTAATATTTTAAGAAATGAGATTAAAAAAAAAATTTCAAAAATTATAAAAAAAAAAAATTTTGATTTATCAAAATATCATAAAATTACTAATGAGGAGGAGAATAATAAAATAACAAAAAGTCATAAAAGGTATATCAAAGTTAGTGATAAAATTATGAAAAAAATATCATCTAATAGAAAAATTTCTCATATATTAAAGTCTTGCTGGGGACACTCAGAATATATAATTCCAGATCAAAAATATTTAATAGGAAAAACAAAAAAAACAACTAGAAAAAATTTAAAAAAAAATGAAGTCCAATTTAGAATTGTAATACCAAAAAAAAATCAAAAAAAAATTTCTGCTGCACCCCCTCCTCATGTAGACCTTAATGCATCAAAGGTTACCAATAAAATTATTAACGGTAAAAAAATAATGGATACTTCAAAATTACAATTAACTTTATGGACTCCTTTAGTTGGTTTTTCAAAAAAATACACTTTGAGGCTTGCGCCAAGCTCCCATAAATTTAATCATCCTGTGAATAAAATTTCAAAAAGTAACACTAAATATGTTTCTCCAGTTTTTAACAAAAGATATTATCAAAAATTTAAATTCAAACGATTTGAACTTAAAAAAGGTCAGTCAATTTTGTTTGATGGAAATTTAATCCATGGTGGGACAGAAAACTTAGGTTTGAAATCAAGAGTTAATTTAGAATTTAGACTTTATAATTATAAAAATGTTAATTTATCAAGATGAATATTAAGTTTTTCTTTAGTAGATGAATATATTATTTTTAGGTGGAAATAGATATTTTGGTAAAGAAATTTTGATTAAATTACTTGAAAAAAATCATAAAGTTTTTTTAATAAATAGAGGATCAAGAAGAAATCTAATCAAACACAAAAATTTGATATTCATAAAAAGTGATAGAAAAAAAATAAAGAATTTTGAAAATTTTTATAAGAACATACATTTTGATGTAATTTTTGATAATATCGCCTACAAATTAGAAGATGTTAAAAGTTTTTTAAAAGTTTTTAATAAAAAATTTAATAGATATATATTTACCAGCTCAGCAATTACCTATTTAAGTATGCACAGATTTAGAGATGCTAAAGAAAGTGATTGGAAATATGGAAAGATAAATAACGAAATGAAGAAAAGTTTTTCTGAATTTGAATTGTTTTATGCAAAAAATAAAAGAAAAATTGAAAAATTTCTTTTAAAAAAAAAAAATATTCAAACAACTATTTTAAGAATACCTGCAGTAATAGGTGAAAATGATTTTTCAAAAAAAACGAAAAAATTATTGAATTTTAATTATAATGAAGATAAGAAAAATAATTTTTCAAAGTTTGATAAATTTCAGTATGTGTTCAAAGATGATTTGGTAAAAATATGTTTAAAATTAATTGAAACTAAAAATCTTAAAACTAGCTCATTTAATATTGCAAATAAAAAAATACAAATAAAAAAATTTTATAATAAATTGAGAAAAGTAAAAAGAAAAACTATTAATATAAATAAAAATGTTAATGAACCTTTCCCGATACCTGTAAATTCTTTTATTGCTTCAGAAAAAATAAAAAAGGAACTCAATTTTAGATTTTCTTCTGTTGATAAAGTGACTAAGTCACTTATAAAAATTAATGATTAGATTTTATTATGAAATATAGAAGTTTTTCAAATTTAGGATGGAATGTTTCTGAAATAGGCCTTGGTTGCTGGCAAATAGGTTGGTGTTGGGGTGAAGTCGTTTCAGAAAAAGATGCAAGAGATTTACTTAAGAAAGCTTTAGATAAAGGTGTGAATTTTTTTGATACCTCAGATACGTATGGAGATGGAAGAAGTGAGAGATTTTTGTCTGAGATTAAGAATATGACAAAAGAAAAAGTATATATATCCACCAAGCTTGGTAGACGTATTAGAGGAACAAATTATCAAAAAGGTTATAAACATGATCCCATGGAAGAGTTTATAGATAGATCATTGAAGAATTTGAAAGTTGAATGTATTGATCTATTACAATTACATTGTCCACCAAGTGATTTATGTTCAAAACCTGAAACATATGAGTTTATTGATAATTTTGTTAAAAAAGGGAAAGTAGCAAATTATGGAGTTAGTGTTTGGAATGTTTCTGATGCTTTAGAGGCAATTAAATTTAAAAATGTTAAAAGTATTCAATTAGTGTTTAATATTTTTAGACAAAAACCTACAGATCTATTTTTAAAAGAAGCAAAGAGAAAAAATATTGCTGTAATAGCTAGAGGGCCACTAGCAAGTGGATTATTAACGGGTAATATTGATGAAAATACAAAATTTCCAGAGAATGATCATAGAAATTATAATATTAACGGAGAAGCATTTGATGTTGGAGATACTTTTTCAGGTGTAAATTTAAAAAAAGGATTATTAGCTGTAAAAAAATTAAAAGAAATTATTCCTAAAAATACCTCATTAGGAGAAATAGCATTAAAATGGATTCTTCAACATAAGGAGGTAACGGTGGTAATTCCAGGTGCTATTAATAAAGAACAAGTGGATTTTAATACAAACATATCTGATATAGGAGATATTTCAAACCTGATGCAGAAAATAAATAGTGTTTACGATGAATTTATTAGAGAAGATGTGCATCACAAGTGGTAAAAAATTCAAATGAAATATAAAAAATTGGGAAACTCAGATATTAAAGTAAGCAAATTATGTCTTGGCACAATGACTTTTGGTGAACAAAATTCAAAAAAAGAGTCTTTTCAGTTAATGAATTATGCATTTGAGATGGGGATTAATTTTATTGATACAGCTGAAATTTATCCAATTTATCCTAAAAAGGAAACTTCTGGAAAATCAGAAGAGATTATTGGAGATTGGATAAAAGAAAAAAAAAATAGACAAAAAATAGTAATTGCTACAAAAATTGCTTCAGGACACCCAAAAGGAGTTGGGGCAACTGGCTTATCATGGATTAGGGGTGGTGAAAAGCATCTTAAATTTGATAAAAAAAATATTATTAATGCGATAGATAATAGCTTAACTAGACTTAAAACCGACTATGTCGATTTATATCAACTTCACTGGCCAGAAAGAAATGTTCCTGTTTTTGGCCAAATGGATTTTAAGTATGATCCCAAAGATAAGTATTGGACTCCTATACAAGAGGTATTAGAAAATTTTAATAAATTGGTCAAAGTAGGAAAAATAAGATATTTAGGTTTATCTAATGAAACTCCTTGGGGATTAATGAATTTTATCAAAATTGCTAAAGAAAAAAAATTACCTATCGTTGTATCAGTTCAAAATGGTTATAGTTTAGTGAATAGACTATTTGACATAGCAAACTCTGAAGTTTCAATAAGAGAAAACTGTGGATTGCTTGCTTATTCTCCACTTGCAGGAGGGAGATTGAGTGGAAAATATATTTATAAAAAAAATTTAAAAAATGCTCGATATTCTTTATGGCCCAAAAGATTTTCGAGACATCATACAATAAGGGGTGAAAAAGCTATAAAAAAATATGTTTTGCTTGCGAAGAAATATAAGATTTTGCCTAGTACTTTTGCTAATGCTTTCGTTAATAGCAGACCGTTTGTAACAAGTAATATTATTGGTGCGACCAATTTAAGTCAACTTAGAGAAAATATTGAGAGTATAAATATTAAACTATCTAAAGAAATATTAGAAAAAATCGAGGATATTCACTTATCAGATCCAAACCCATGTGTATAATATTAATTATTATAAGAAATAAATTATAAAATGAATTTTTTAAAAGAATTAAATCATGATAAAGGCTTTATCATATGTGATGTTGAAAATATTAAAAATTTTAAAAAGTTAAGAAATTCATTTATAAAAAATATTAAAATTCCAATAAAAGAAAAAAAAAATATCAATCAGGTTAGAAAGTTTTTAGCAGGTTTAAGTAAATCGGATATTAATAAATCAATGATAGATTTTTTGACTTTCAATAAAAATTTGTCTGAGATGATGGTAAATTCTTTTCCATCGATAATTAAAAGCTTATGCGGAAATGAGCTATTTATACAAAGGAGAGCACATACAACAATAAATGTTCCTGGTCTTAATCAAGCAAAACAAGTAGCTCATTTTGAAATGATTTCTGGAATTTCACCATTTACATATATTATATGGGCCCCTTTACATGATATAGATGACAATGGAGGTGCTTATCATATAGATTTAAAATCTTCTTTAAAATTAATGAAGGAAGGTGAAAAAAAAGGATTGGTAAATGGACCTGAAGTTTTGGATTTAATGGGAAGTAAAAAGCCACCAAGATTAAAATTTGGTCAAGCAATATTATTTAACCCCTTTGTCCTTCATGGAAATATCCCTTTCTCGTCTAAATATGCCAGAATTGCTTGCAATGTAAGATTTCAAAGTTTTAAAAAACCCTTGTTACAAAAAAATACTGAATATTTGAGATACTATAAACTTTCTTAAAAATGACTACCGCTATAATTAATACAGATATGAATATTGGTCCTTTTAAAATACCTGGTAATGCACAAAATATGATTTTAAATAATTATGCTGAAAGAAATAGTATTAAAGTTGAAGAAATAATTCCTGAGCCTTTTAAATCTAATTGTCTTGCCACAACCATTTGGACACATAAAAAAAAAAATTAAAGAAAGTTATTTTATGTTCTATTCACCAACTTCCTCAAAATAAAAAAAGAATAAAAAATCTTATTAATAAAATGAAAAATGTAGAATTTCACTTTGCTTTAGAAAATATTTTTGGAAAAGGTAAAGATTTTCTCTTAGATTGTATTAAGGAAGCAAGAATTTTTAAATATACAAAAATTATAGATAGTAATCAAAACTCTTGGACAGACTTATATACCTTAAAACTTAAAGAAGAATTTATACTTTAAAACTTAAAGAAGAATTTAAAAAACAAAATAATGAAAATATTTATAACTGGTGGAGCTGGATATGTTGGGTCAAAACTAGTTCCAAAATTATTAGACCTAGGTCATTCAATAACAGTTTTAGATTTAATGATTTATGGAGAAGAAGTTCTTGAAGAACATCCTAATTTAAAGAAAATTAAAGGTGACATTAGAAATCAGAAATTGTTAGAAAAAATAATACCTGGACATAATGCAGTTATACATCTGGCATGCATTTCAAACGATCCAAGTTTCGAATTAAATCCTTCATTGGGAAGATCAATAAATTATGATGCGTTTGAACCGCTAGTAAAAATTAGTAGAGAAAATTTTGTAAATCGATTTATTTATGCTTCCTCATCATCGGTTTATGGGATTAAGAAAGAAAAAAATGTAACTGAGGATATGAAGTTGGAACCTTTAACTGATTATTCAAAATTTAAAGGATGGTGTGAAAAGATACTTAATGATTATAAAAGTGATGATTTTATTGTTACAACCATTAGACCCTCAACTGTTTGTGGATATGCTAAAAGACAAAGATTAGATTTAGTAGTTAATATTTTAACAAATCACGCTTATCACAATAATAAAATTATTGTGCTGGGAGGAGAACAATTGAGACCAAATATTCATATTGAAGATATGATAAATTCATATTTGGCAGTCTTAAAATCTGATTACTCAAAGATTAATGGAGAAATATTCAATGTTGGATTTAAAAATCAATCTGTAAATGAATTAGCAATGGATGTAAAAAAAGTAATTGGTAAAAATGTTGAAATAACAAAAAAAGAAACTAATGATAATAGATCTTATCATGTAAGTTCTCAAAAAATTAAAGATATTTTAGATTTTGAAACTAAATTTACTATTCAAGATGCCGTAAGAGATTTAAAAAAAGCTTTTGATAATAAACTATTATTTAACTCTTTTGAGAATAAAAAATATTTTAATATAAAAATGATGCAATCAATTAAAATAAAATAACATGGTAGATAATAAGTTTTATTCAAATAAAATTGTTAATAAACCTTGGGGTTATGAATATGTTATTTATAGTGATAAAAATAAAATTTCAATTACTTATGTCCACATAAACTATAATCAAAGTACCTCCTTGCATTGTCACCCAAAGAAAAAAACAGGATTTATTATACTTAAAGGTCCAGCTCTTGTGCAAATTGGAATTTATAAAAAAAATAAAAAAAAATTTAATAGTTTGTCTAGATTAGTTTTTCGTCCTGGGCTTTTTCATTCACTTAAAGCTATTTCAAAAAAAGGCCTAACAGCTCTAGAATTCGAAGTCCCGTATATTAAAAAAGATTTAATTAGATTTAAGGATAGATATGGGAGGCAAGATAAAAAATATGAAGGAAAAGAATTTACAAATAAAATTAATTCGAATTTAGAAAAATTTTTAAAACCAAAAAAAAAATCTTAAAAATAAATATTTAATTGACAATATTGAGATAATTATAGAAAAGAAAAAAAACTTTACAAATTTTTCTAATAAAGATAAAAATTCAACTTCCTCGATATTAGATGGTGCAATATTAGATAAAAGTAAACAAAAAGTAGTTTCTATTGGAGAAATTGTGAAAACAAAAACACTTAAAGTTTTATCTGAAAGATTTGGTATAAACAAACCTATTTTAGTATTAACCGCAAGAAAAAATAAAAAATGAAAGTAAGATATTCTTATTTGAAACAACAATTTTCTGATTGTAATGATTTATGGATTAAATTAAAAAAATTTGTTTCATCTGGTGATTTTACATTAGGAAAAGAGTTGCAAATATTTGAAAAAAATTTTGCAAAATTAATAGGGACTAAATATGCTGTTGGAGTAAATTCTGGTACAGATGCAATAAAACTTAGTCTTAAAACTTTAGGTGTTAAAAGTAATGACGAGGTAATAACAGCAGCTAATACTTTTGTAGCGACAGTAGGAGCAATCACTGAAATTGGTGCTGTACCTGTATTTGTTGATTGTGATGATACTTTTTGCATGAATGTTGATCAACTAGAAAAAAGAATTTCAAAAAAAACGAAAGCTATAGTTCCTGTTCATTTTACTGGGTACATGACAAATATGCCAAAATTAATCAAAATCTCAAAAAAATATAAAATTCCAATAGTTGAAGATGCATGTCAATCTATATTGGCCTCAATTAATAATAAAAAAGCAGGGACTTGGGGAGAATTTGGAGCGTTTTCATTACATCCATTAAAGAATATAAACGTTTGGTCTGATGGAGGAATAATTACCACTAACAATAAAAAGTATTACGAAAAATTAAAGCTTTTAAGAAATCATGGTTTAATTGATAGAGATACTGTGAAAATTTCAGGTTATAATTCTAGACTTGATACTTTTCAGGCTGTAGTTGGAAACTGGCTTTTGCCACAAGCAAAAAAAATTGCAAATACTAGAATTAAAAACGCAAATTATTATGATAAACACTTATCCAAAATACCTCAGATTACGATTCCACCAAGAATAAAAAATAATAAAATAGTTTACCACTTATATGTTGTTTTTGCAAAAAATAGAGATAAACTTTTAAAATATTGTTTAAAAAAAGGTATCGAGGCTAAAATACATTATCCCAAGCCAATGTATCTTCAAGAATGTCTAAATAATCTAAATTATAAAAAAGGCGATTTCCCAGTTACAGACTTACATACAAAAAAAATAATTACATTTCCATGTGATCAACATCTTAGCAAAAAAGAAATGAACTATGTTATTAAATGTGTTGTTGATTTTTATAAAAATTAGATGTCAAAAAAAATAAATAAAGTTTTAAAAAAAAATTTTACCTTTGATAAAAACAAAAGCACAACAGAGGACCTCATAATAAAAGCTTCTAAAAGTATTAGTTTAAATGGTTTTTGTGTCATAGAAAATATAATTCCAAAAAAGGACATCAAAGCTATTAGAGAAGAAATAATTAATTCTCAATCAAAAAGTTCAAAAAATATTAAAAAAATTAAGAGTTTAATTGATACAAAACAATTGAGTGAAAAAAAGCTATTAGAGAGAGGTGATATTGAGTTAAGATCAGTTGGTCGTTCAGGAAGACCATCAAAACCTGTAAATGATATTATTTGGATGCCAAAATATTCTAAATATCTTGCGAATAAAACAATTGTAAAATTAGCTGTTAAAATGCTAGATGATCAAATTAGAATTGCTCAGCTTCATCCAAGAATTATTCCAATTACATCAACAGAAGATGAAACTAAAATTGTAATTAGAAATGATCTGTTAGGGCTTCCACGTATTGATAAAGGCCCAGTAAGCACAAGAGATTGGCATACTGATTGGCCACATGATCCGTCTGCGTATGGAGGTGAAAACCCTGATGAAAATGTTGGTTTTGTTCGAAGTCCATATCCAGATGTAGTAATGTGTTTAGTTTTGATATGGTATTTAAATGATATAGATGAAAAGTCAGGTGGTACTTGGGTATTACCTGGTTCACACAAAGATCAAAGAAATCCAAGAGGACCTTCTGATAAAATTGTTTTAACTGCACCAATACCGGGTGAATTTCAAATAAAAGCTAAAGCTGGCTCAGTGTTTATACAAGATTCAAGACTGTGGCACTCGGCACCAATGCATAATTATGGAAAAAATAAAAGAGTAGCAGTTGTTAATCGTTGGTGTCCATGGTGGTTATCAATTAATGAATTTGCTCCTAAAAGCAGATTTAATAATGTGTGTAGACCGCTCTCTAGATCTGAATATCTTAATTTACCAAATAATTTAAAACCTTTGATGAAACATCTTTGTCCTGATGAGTTAGACACTTTTCAAAAACCGTTACTTAAAAAAGCAAAAGCAGCTGCCTTGAGAACTAGATGGGCATATCAAAAATTAAAAAAGACCCCATATGGATTAAGAAATATTAATTCAAAAATTAAAATTAAAAAAAAGATTATATGAAAAATATCAATTTTAAAAAAAATAAATCTCAAATTTACATTCATCATATTGGAGGGAAAGGAGGTAGTATTGATTTTCCTGTATTGCCAAAATTTAAAAAAGAAATTAGTTATATCATTTATGATGCAGATGAAGATTGTATAGATGACATAAAAGAGCTGTGGAAAGATTATAATGCAATTATTAAACCTTTTTGTTTGTTTAGTAGGGATGCAACTATTAAAATGAATATTAATCATGATACATTTGCAAATTCAATTTATGATTTAAATCCAGAATTTGGAAATTATTATCATCAAGGACATGATGGAGTTACTGATCACGTTTATAGCGGCGCAATAAACACATACAATACAATAGATATTCAATCAAATAAGCTAGACACATTGGTACAAAAAAATAAAGTTCCCGAACCTGATTTTATATCCTTAAGTTGTGCGGGAGCTGAGCTGCCAGTTTTGGAGGGATCAATTAATTGTTTAAAAAAATCTGTAGTGGGAGTTTATTGTAGAGTACATTTTTCTGAAAAGTGGAAAAATTCTCCATTATTTTCTGAACTTGATCATTTTATGAAAAAAAATAATTTTATATTAACTAGCATATCATCTAATTTATCAGGTTATAATAGAGTACCTAAAATAGCAAGGGGAGTAGGTCATGCATTAACTGGAAATGCACTCTATATTCTAAATCCAGAAAAGATTATCGCAAATGAAAATTTGGAACTAATTCGGAAATTAGAAAAAATATCACTGGTAGCATTAAATTTCGGACATACCGAGCTTGCATATGATGCCATTAATAAATGTGTCAAAAGTGGATTAAACTATGAAAAAGATTATTTGTATCAAAAATTTTTATATGATTTTCATAGTGAAATAAAAAAAAATAAAGATTTACCAGAATTATGGCACGAAAAATGGTCGATTAACGAAGTAAAAAAATTATCAAAATTTAGTAATTTAAAAAAAAGATCTAAATTTCAAGCTTTGATAATAAAATTCACAAAAAAAATAATAAGCTTTTTTCGTATTGAATTTCATATAGTTAGAAAAAATAACAGCTTTGAGAAGTTTTTGTTGAAAAATGGGTTTAAAAATTTAGTAAAAACATTAAAAAATAGAGACAAATTTTAATTTTTTGGTTATCAAAAAATTTAATTTAAAAAAATAAATTTATGAAAGCAGCAATACTAGTCAAAAGTAAAAAACCATTAATTATTGATGATGTTAAGATACCTTCAAGTTTAGAGTACGGACAAGTATTAGTAAAAGTTTGTTATAGTGGTATTTGTGGTGCTCAGATAAATGAAATTGACGCCGTAAAAGGAAAAGATAAATTTCTTCCACATTTACTTGGTCATGAGGGTTCTGGTATTGTCGAAAAAGTTGGTCCAGGAGTGACAAGGGTAAATAATGGTGACCATGTTGTGCTGCATTGGAGAAAAAGTTCTGGAATTCAAAGTCCAACCCCAAAATATTCATGGAAGGGAAGAAAATTAAATGCAGGTTGGGTAACTACTTTTAGTGAAAAATCGATTATCTCAGAGAATAGATTAACAAAGATACCAAAAAATTTTGATTTAAAAATAGCTGCATTATTTGGGTGCTCTGTAACATCTGGTTTTGGTGCTGTAAATAATGATGCAAATGTAAAAATTGGAAATTCTGTTTTAATATTTGGGCTTGGTGGAATGGGACTAAATATTGCATATGCCTGCTCTTTAGTTTCAGCGTATCCGATAATTGGTATCGATATTCATAGTAAAAAGGTAAAAATAGCAAAATCATTAGGATTAACTCATGGTTTAATTTTCAATAATAATATTAAAAAAAATTTAAGCAAAATTTTAAAAGACCATAATGGTCCCGATATTACATTTGAAACAACTGGAAATTCAAAAATAATGGAAAAAGCTTATGAGCTAACACCTGATTCTGGTAAAACAGTTTTCGTTGGTGTTCCAGATAAAAAAATTGCAATTTATTCATTACCATTGGCTTTCAACAAATCATTAGAGGTTTCCCATGGTGGAAACTCTATTCCAGATCAGGATATTCCGAGATATGTTCGTCTTTTTGAAAATAAAAAAATGTATTTAAAAAAATTAATAACTCATCAATTTAAATTAGAAAAAATTAATGATGCATTGAAATTATTTAGAACTGGTAAAGCAGCTAGAATTTTGTTAAAAATGTAATCTTAATCATTATGGGAAAACATATAGACATCGGATATTTCAAAAAAAAGATTAAAGTAAGATCAAAAGTTGCAAAAACTAGAACTGTTATAAATAAGTACTATGCATGGCAACTTGGTAAAGAATATTATGATGGAAGTAGATTAAATGGTTATGGAGGTTTTAAATATGATGGGAGATGGCTACAATTATTACCTAAACTTTTGAGGAGGTATAAAATTACAAATAAATCTAAAGTTTTAGATCTTGGTTGTAAAAAGGGTTTTTTATTAAAAGATTTAAATATTCTATTACCTGGAATAAAATCTTATGGTATCGAAAATCATCCATATGCGCTAAAAAAAGCAGTGAAATGTAAAAGTAAGTTAATTAGATCGGAATATACTAAATTACCATTTAAAGATAAATATTTTGATTTTGTTATAGCATTCAATTCTCTTTATATGCAGAATCTGGGTGACGTTATAAAATCCTTAAAAGAAATTGAAAGAGTTTCAAAAAATAGTTATGTTGTTTTAGCATCTGGCGAAAATGATCTAGAGAGAAATAAATTTTATCGTTGGACATTGATTGGGACAACTATTCTTTTAAAAAAAGAGTGGAAAATGTTGTTTAAAAAGATCAAATTTACTGGTGATTATTATTTTTCCTCAGCAAAATCTCTTGGTGTTTGACTTATTTGTTTAAATTAACAGAAATATATTGTAAATCATTGTTTTTTCTAAAATGAATAAAGCTTTAATTATCTCTGGAAATTTAGCTCAAGATCATGAATTTATATATCCATATTACAGGTTGTTAGAAGAAGGTTTTGAATTGGATGTATGTCTTTTAGAAGGCAAACCAGTAAAAGGTTTTTTAGGGACTACTTTACCACCCAATAAAGATCAAAAAGTTAAAACTATAGATAAAATAAGAGTAGATGATTATCATTTTTTAGTTTTGCCTGGTGGAGTTAAGGCAATGGAAAAAGTAAGACAAGAAAAAAAAATAATTAATTTTATCTCTGAATTTAACAATAAAGGAAAAATTATTGCATGTATATGTAGTGGTGCTCAATTACTTATTTCTGCTAAAGTTGTTAATAAACGTAAAATTGCTGGCTATTATAGTATGGCAGATGATCTAATTAATGCAGGTGCAATCTACACAGATGAACCTGCTGTAGTAGATAAAAATATAATTACAACTGCTCATTACAAAGATATGGGCCCGTGGATGAAAGCTGCAATAGAACAATTTAAAAAAAATAATTAAGAATGGAAAAAAAAATAAAACAAAATGATTTAAACTGGAAACAAAAATTTGCCAGTGAGATAGATGAATTTAGAAAAAAGGCTTATGAACTAGATAATTTAATGCCAAAAAGATATTGTTTTGTTCTAACTAATTTATGTAATTTAGCATGTGATTTTTGTTATCAATATAGAACAAAGTTGAAAAATTCCCTTAACGCTGAAGATTGGATTAAAGTGATTGATCAATTACCTGAAAACTCAAGAGTGACACTTACTGGAGGTGAGCCGTTAACATTAAAAAACTTTGAAAAAGTTTTTTTAAAAGTGGTCGATAAACATGAATGTAATATAATTTGTAACGGATTATTGTTATCAGAAGAATTAATAGATATATTACTTTCCTCTAAAAATTTTAAAGTGCTTTCAATATCTATTGATAACAGAAAAAATAAAATTAGAAAACTTGCAAATGTAAATGAAAAGAAATGGGATGAAAAGTGGTCACATGCAGAAAAAATGATGCTTTATTTTCAAAAAAGAAAAAAAGAATTAAACCATGATAGCTGTATATTAGATGCAAAAACTTGCGTATTAGACGATAATGCGGATGAACTACTTGATATCCATAAATATTGTGTGGAGGATTTACAATGTGACACTCACAGTTATCAGTTTTTAAAAGGTTCTCCAATCTTAGGCTGTGATTACATGTATCAGTTTGATGATATTTTTGAAAAAAGTTCTGCTTATAAATATAAAAACTGGGACAAGATTAAAAAACAACTAAACTTAATTAAAGTTTACAATTATGAGAATAACAAAGTTGCTTTCATGAAACCAAAAATGGATGAATTAATTGGTAACAATGATCCAATAAACGAGAAAAAGCTTGATGTTTTAAATTTTTCGGAACATAGAAAGGAAAATTTTTTACCTTGTGCTCAACCTTGGGCAAGTGTTCATATAAACAATGATGGTATCGTTTTTCCGTGTTTAGCAGTATCAATAGGCAATGTTAGAGAAAAAAAATTAAAAGATATAATTTTTGATGAACAATTCAAAAAGTTTAAAAAAGTATTAAAAAGCAGTGGCACTGTCGAAGCTTGTAATAGATGTGATTGGTTACAACCTAATCAATAGATATTAATTATTAAATATTATTTATGAAGATCCCCTATGTATCCTTGTCTAATCAGTGGAAAAAAGAAAGAAAAGATTTACTAAAATTAATAGATCGCACTTTAATAAGTGGACAATGGGTTGGTGGTAAAAATATTGAAATATTTGAAAAAGAAATAGCAAAAATTTGTAATACTAAATATGCAACATCATTAAATAGTGGAACAGATGCACTTACTTTATCATTACATTTATTAGGGGTGAAAAAAGGAGATGAGGTCATCACAACACCTAATTCATTTATTGCCTCACTTTCAGTAATTATTCATTTAGGTGCAAAACCTGTCTTTGTAGACGTTTTATCTGATCAACTAATGGACCCTAGTAAATTAGAAAATGCAATATCAAAAAAAACTAAAGCAATAATGCCTGTACATCTTACAGGTAGAATTTGTGAAATGAATAAAATTAATAAAATAGCAAAAAAATATAAAATTCCGGTAATTGAGGATGCAGCACAGGCAATAGGATCGAAATATTTTGATAAACCTTCTGGATCGTTAAGTGAAATTGGTTGTTTTTCTGCCCATCCATTAAAAAATCTTAATGCAGCAGGGGATGGTGGATATATATCAACCAATAATAAAAAAATTTATGAAAAATTTAATGAATTAAAAAATCATGGAATGATTGATAGAAACAAAATTAAAAATTTTGGTTACGTATCAAGAATGGATAATCTGCAAGCAGCTATTCTTAATTATAGATTAAAAAAATTTAGAAATGTTATACGTTTAAGAAGAAATAATTTTAAATTATACGAAAATTATTTAGATAAAAATTTTGTATTTTTTCCAGAGGAAAAAAAACACCAATTTAATACATATCACACTTTTGTTGTTCAAACAGATAAGAGAGACCAATTACAAAAATATTTATTTAAAAATGGAATCGGAACAGCAATACATTATCCAATTCCCCTTCATTTACAACCAGCATCTAAATCAATTGGATATAAAAAAGGATCTTTTAAAGTGGCTGAAAAACAAGCTAAGAGAATTTTAACACTTCCCATTAACCAATTTTTAAAAAAAAAAGAAATCAAATTTATTTGTGATAAGGTTAATCTATTTTTTATCAAAAAATTATAGTTTTAGAGTGATAAAAAGAATTACACCATTTAATACCATATTTCCAAAAAACTTTATAATTAAAATAATATTAAAATTTTTTAGGTTTATTATTTATATATTTGTTTTTTTATTTTTTAAAATCTTTAAATTGAAAACTTTAAATTCTCCTTTAGAAGCTCTTGGACATCAATGTTGGGACCTAGAATGTATTTTTATTGATGAAAATTTTACATGTAAAGATAAAAGAATACTTATTCCATATCATGAAAATTATTTTGCTAATAAGTACTTATTTGACAATTTCCAAATTTTAAGAATAAAAAAAAAGTTAAAATTTAAGCTTGTACATTCAAGATTTTTTTGTTTAATTCTATTTTTACTAAGACCTTACAAAAGTCTATCTTTAGATACAAAATTTTATATTTCAAATAAATATGTTACAGGTTTTAAATTGATTAAAGATCAATTTAAATATTACATTCCAAAAGACGAATTATATAATAAAGGTGTTGAAATTTTAAAAAGAAATAAAATCAAACTAGATAAAAAATTTGTTTTAATTCATGCTCGAGACAGTTCATACAAGCCGTTTGATAATGAAACTTATAGAAATACAGATATAAATACTTTCTCACTTCTTGTTAATTATTTATTAGAAAAAAATTTTATCGTAGTCAGATCTGGAAATTTTGGAATGAAAAAAAGTTTTTTTGATAATAATATAATAGATTTAACCAATAAAAAATTATTAAAAGGAGATAAGAAAATTTTAGATGTTTTTTTATCAGCTTATTGTGAATTTATGGTTGGGACATGTTCGGGATTTAATAGTTTATCAGCTTTGTTTGGAAAAAAAATATTATCTGTGAATATGGTACCATATTCTCATTCATTGTGTATTGATCCAGGTTTATCTTTACCAAAACTCTATAGATATAAAAACAGTAAAAAGTTTTTATCATTTAAAGAAATAGTTTCATTAAATTATGATGTTTTAAAAACAGATGAATTATTCAAAAAAAATAATATTGAATTAATTGATAATACTGAAAATGAAATATTAGATGCTTTTAAAGATTTAGAAAATTTTGATTTTAAAAATAAAATTGAGGATAATTTACAAAAAAAATACAGAAGTAACTTTTTATTAAATGGTCAAGCTAGATATTGTTATGAGTCGGTGACTAGCGTTGCACCATCATTTATAAAAAAATATTCAAATTTACTTTAGTTGTAAGATATAATAAGCATTAAATGTGTTTAAAAAAAATGATTTAAAGTTTGCTTAAAATTATGAAAGTACTTAATCTTCTTTTAAAATTTTATTCTTATCAAAAAGTTATTTTTTTAATATTTTTTTTAATAATTCTCACAATGTTTGAGACAATAGGTTTTGCAGTATTGATGCCACTTATTTCTCTTGTTTTAAATTTTAATAATGAATTTATTCAAGGTTCTCAAAATATAATAATAAAAAACATGGTCAATTTATTTGACATAGAGGATAAATTTCATTTTTTGAATATTTATTTATTATTTGTTTTAACTTATTATTTTACAAAGTTTACTTTTACCCTTGGTACAATAAAATATTACTCTAATTTTTTATATAATTTTAAAAATAAGACTATTGCCAGAATACTTACTAATTTTTTATCAAAATCTTATTTATTCCATTTGAATTCTAATAGTTCAGATTTAGTAAGATTTACCTCAGATGAGGTTAGATACTATTTTGACTCGGTTGTTTCACCAATGCTTTTAGTAATTACAGAAATATTTATCATTTCAGGATTAATTATTTTTTCATTTGTGATTTCACCTAAGTTATTTTGTGTAATTTTATTTTTTTCAATTATTTGTTATTTAATAATGAAAATAATTAAAAAAAAACTTCCTGAATTAGGAAAGCACAGACTAGAAAAAGATTTATTAAGACACAATATACTTCAACAAACATTTAATGCAATTAAAGAAATTAAGATTTTTAAAAAAGAGAATGTATATTTAAATGAGGTTAAAAACGTTACTGAAAGTTTATCAAATGTTGAAAAAAAATTTTTTTTTCTTGAAAGTTTACCAAGATACATAATCGATTTTTTAATTGTTTTACAATTTTGTATTTTATTTTATGTTTTTTTTAATTTTTTAGATATCTCTATAAATGAGGATTACTTACCTATTTTTGGTATTTATTTATTAATTTTATTTAGGATTTTGCCATCATTTACAAGAATATCGAGATCCTTAAATGTAATAAATTTTGCTCAAAAGTTAGAGAATAAGATATATGATTTTATTTTCAATTCTGAAAATGAAAATGATAATCATGTAAAGTCGTTTGATTTTAACAAATCAATTGAGATAAAAAATATTGCTTTTAAATACTCAGAAAACTCTAAAGAAATTGAGTTTAATAAAAGTTTTATTATTAAAAAAGGAAGTTTTAATTGTATTGTGGGTAAGTCTGGGGTTGGAAAAACTACTTTATTAGACTTAATATCTGGTTTATTAACTCCTAGTAAATCTGAATTTTTAATAGATGGTGTTAAAGTAATTAATTCACCCCTCAAACTAAATCAAAAAATAAGTTTTGTTCATCAAAATTTTTTTTTATTTAATGATACTATAAAAAAAAATATTTGTTTTTTAGAGAAAGAGTCTGAAATTGATACTTTAAAATTAAATAGAATAATTGATATTTGTGAATTAAAAAATTTATTAAAAAGTTTACCTGACAAATTAAATACTATAATTGGTGAGCATGGTGCAAAATTATCTGGTGGAGAAAGACAAAGACTTTCTATAGCAAGAGCTTTATATTTAGATGCTGAAATTGTTTTATTAGACGAAGCAACAAATGCTTTGGATAAAGAAACTGAAGAAAGAATATTAAATAATCTTAAATCAGAATATCACGGTAAAAAAACGTTTATTATGGTGCTTCATAAAATTTTAGATAAGTCGATATTTGATAAAATTATTGATGTAGGCTAAAGAGATTTAAAAATGATAATATCTAAAACACCTTTAAGAATTAGTTTGTTTGGAGGAGGGAGTGATTTCCCAGAATACTTCAAAGTTAAAAATACATTAATAATTGGTGGAACAATTAATAAGTATATTTATATAACATTGAGTGATTTTTATTCTAAATTATTTAAGGAGAAAATTAGACTATTTTATAAAAAAAGAGAATTCGTAAATTATAATAAAAAGATTAAACATAAAGTAATTAGAAAAGTATTAGAGGATAATAAAATAAATCGAGATATTGAGCTACATATTATTTCAGATCTTCCAGGTAATACTGGTTTAGGTAGTTCATCATCATTTTCAACAGGTTTATTGAACGTTGTAAACTTTTATAAAAAAAAGGATATTTCAAGGAAAGATCTAAGTTTGAAAACAATTAAGTTAGAAAGAGATAAGTTGCGAGAAAATGTTGGATATCAAGACCAAATTTTTGCATCTTACGGAGGTTTCTCTAAAATTGTTATTAAGGATAGTAATAAATTCAAGGTCTTAAGATATAAAAATATATCTTATATAAATAAAATTGAAAAAAATTTATTTTTAATTTTCACAGGAATAAAAAGAAAAGCAGATCTAATTGAAAAAAAAAAAATAAAAAATATAAAAAAAAACTTTAAGTATTTAGACGCAATTCAAAAAATTGCAAAACTTGCTGATTACAACATAAACAAAAAAAAAAATATAGATTTTATTGGAGATTTACTAAACAAAACATGGTCTTTAAAAAAGAAATTAGATAAAAATGTAAGTAACAAAAAAATTGAAACTATTTATAAAAAAGGATTATCAAATGGTGCAACAGGTGGAAAATTACTTGGTGCAGGGGCTGGTGGTTTTATACTATTTTATGTACCATCAAAAAAACATAAAAAATTTTTAAAAATGTTTAGGAAATCATCAATTGATTTTAAATTCACTTCAGAAGGGAGTAGAGTATTTAACTATAACTAGTAAAATTTAATAAGCTAAATTTACATAAATAATCCCATGATAAGTAATATAAAAAATTTGTTCCACAATATAGACAAGATTTTTTTGAAAAAAATTTCTCTCACAATGATTTTAGAACAAATGTTGATTAATAATAAATTATCAATATTAGATATTGGAGCAGTTGGAATTTCAGAAAAAAATAAATTTAATTATTCTATAAATAAAAATTTTACGAAAATTTATAAAGTAGATGACAATTTGAATAAATCAAATAACAATAAAGATATCTATATTAATGATTTATTTTGGTCAGAAGAAAAAAAAATGGATTTTAATATAACAAAAAATTTAGTCTCTTCATCTTTATATAAACCGAATGATAAAATTTTAAAAGATTTTATAAATTATGATCAACATAGTATTGTTTCAGTAAAATCAGTTGCTACAAAAAAAATTGAGAATGAGAAAAAAATAGACAATTTTGATTTTTTAAAGATTGATGCAGAAGGTGCAGAGTTAGAAATTCTTAAAGGATGTGGAGATAAAATTGATGAGGTTATTGGTGTTGAAATTGAATGTCAATTTATAGAAAGGTATGTAGAATCACCTTTATTTGATGAGGTTCATTCTTTTTTAAAAAATAAAGGGTTTGAGCTATATCTTATTAATTCAGAAAATTGGATTAGAAATAAAAATTATACAAATTCTTTATCAAATCATAAAGTGATTTGGGCGGATTTTGTATATTTCAAAAAAATTGAACATATTGAAAGATTAATTTCGTTAAAAAAAGACGCAAATATCCCAGAAAAAATAATTATATTACTTATAATGTATAGATTTTATGACGAGGCAATTTTTTTATTAAATAAAATGTATAATAAAAGTTTATTATCAGAAAATTTAAAAAAAGATTTATCTTCATTTATTAGTGCTAATAAAGATTCAAATATAAATATTTTTTTTAAATCTTTATTACATTTATTTTTTTCTATTTTAATCTTAGTTATTACTTTTTTTATTAGGAATTATAGAAAACAAGGAATTATTTTTTTTAAACAAAGCTTCAGAAAATTTTTTTATGTATTAGGTGATTTGTTCAAAGTAAGTGATAAAGATGTCAATGTAACAAAAGACTTAAAATTATAATTTATGGAAAAAATTTTGATTACAGGAGGAGCAGGATATTTAGGTTCTGTTATTGTCAGTAAACTCTTGCAACAAAATAAGAAAGTTACAGTTTTAGATAATTTTTATTTTAATCAATTTTCTTTGGCAGATGCCTGTAAATATCAAAACTTTGATTTAATTGTTGGGGATTGTACAGACGAAAATCTTATAAAATCGATTATAAATCAATTTGATTGCATTATTCCTTTAGCGGCAATTGTTGGGGCACCTCTAAGTGAAAAAATTCCAAAGTTGACTAAAGAAATAAATGAAACTGCGATTAAAATGTTATGTAATTTAATGTCTAAGAATCAAAAAATGATAATGCCAGTTACTAATTCTGGATATGGATCTGGCAAACAAGAGGAAATATATACGGAAACAAGCCCTTTAAATCCTATTTCAACATATGGAATCACCAAAGTAAATGCTGAGAAAATTGCTTTAGAAAGACAAAATTGTATAACATTTAGACTTGCCACTGTTTTTGGAATTTCCCCAAGAATGAGATTAGATCTACTAGTAAATAACTTTGTATATTTAGCATTGAAAGAAAAAAAATTGAGTATTTTTGAGGGTCATTTTAAAAGAAATTATATTCATATACAAGATGTTGCAGATGTATTTATTTTTGCATTGGAAAATTTTGAAAAAATGAAATCAAATATTTTTAATTTTGGTTTGGAAGATGCAAATTTATCAAAGTTAGAACTTGCAAAAAAAATAAAAAAACATTTACCTAATTTAGAAATATTAGAAGATAAAGTTAGAAAAGATCCAGACAAAAGAAATTATATTGTGTCTAATCAAAAAATATTAAAAACTGGCTTTGAGATGAAATGGACTTTGGATATGGGTATTGTGGAATTAATCAAAGGAATTAGGTCTATTAATAACCCCTCTCATTTTGTAAATGATAAGTGATAAGATTAGACTAAGAGCTATAATTCTGGCAGGAGGAAAAGGTTCTAGATTAGGGAATTTAACTAAAAAAATTCCAAAGCCTCTTATAAAAATAAAAAATAAAGAATTTTTAACATATTTGATTGAATATCTAAAAAAAAATAAAGTGGAGGAGTTTATTATTACAACGAGTTATAAAAATAATTTATTTAATAAATATTTGAAAAAAAAAAAATTTAAAAAAACAAAATTGATATATGAAAAAGAAGAATTAGGTACAGGTGGATCCTTTTTGAATGTTTTAAAAAAAACTAAGTACAAAAAAAAATTTTATACTATTTTATGTAATGCGGACACTCTAACTCTTTTTTCAATAGATAGTATTTATAAAAAGATAATTCAATATGGAAACTCTATCTTAGCGGTAAAAAAAGAAAATTGTAAAAGATATGGAAGATTAAAAATCAAAGGAAATAATATAGTTGATATTGAAAGAAATAATTCTAAAAGAGGCTTAATTTCATCGGGAATGTTTTTTTTTAAAAAAATTGATTTAAAAATTTTTGATAAAAAATCAAAAAAACTTGACTTTGAGAAAGATATTCTAAAAAAAATGATAAACAATAAAATTAAGATAAAATATATAAAATCTAATAAACCATTTATTGACATTGGAATACCTGAGGATTTAAAGAGAGCTAAAAAATTTATAATTAAAAATTTATGAGCCATATAAAGAAATGTAGAGTTTGCGATTCTTCCGATTTTACTGAAATAATGGATTTTGGTGAACAACCATGGTGTAACAATTTTTTAAAAAAAAAATGAGATTGGTAAAGAAAAATTTTATCCATTAGTTTTAATATTTTGTAATCAATGTAATATCCCTCAACTAAACTACACTGTAGATAAAGAAATCATGTTTGGAGATCATACTTATCTATCAGGTATGACAAATTCTTTATCTATTCATTTTAGGAATATTAGAGATGAAATTATAAAAAAATTTGAAATAAAAGAAAAAAAAAAAATTTTAGATATAGGTTCTAATGATGGTACATTTTTAAAACATTTCAATGAAATTGGCTGGTATACACTTGGAATCGAGTCTTCAAAAAAAACTTTTAAAATTGCTAAAGAAAATAATATAAATACTTTAAACAAATTTTTTAATTATGAAGTAGCAAAGGAAATAAATGAAAAATTTTCATTTATTAATGCATCTGGTGTTTTTTTTCACTTAGAGGAATTGCATTCTTTTACCAAAGGAGTTGAGTTTCTTTTAGATAAAGGTGGTGTATTTATTATTCAATTTTTATATATGAAATCTATAATCAATAACACTGCTTTTGATCAAATTTATCATGAACATTTACTTTATTATAATCTAAAAACTTTAAATGATTTTTTGTCTAAACATAATTTAGAAATTTTTGATGCTAAGTTGCATGAAATTCATGGTGGGCAAATGACCGCTTATGTATCTAGAAAGAATGAAAGATCAATATCTAAAGAATTTGAAAAACTTTTAGAAGTTGAGAATTCTACAGGTGCAAATAAAATAGACACATATTTAATATTCAAGAAAAACATTGAAATATTAAAAGAAAAAAATATTAAATTTATTGACAATTCTCTGAAAAATAAAAAAACAATTTTTGGTATGGGGGCGCCTGTAAAAGGAAATACTTTATTAAATTATTTTGGATTTAATAAAACTCATATAACTAAATTATTAGAGCTAAATGATCTTAGAAAAGGTCTTTATTCACCTGGCTCACATATACCAATTGAAATGGAAAAAGAGCAAAATGAATTACCTGATATATATTATGTATTAGCTTGGAACTTTAAAAAAGAAATATTAAAAAAAAATGAGAAATTATTACAAAAAGGGATAGAATTTTATTTTCCAATAAATACAAAAAAAACATGAAAAAGATATTTATAACAGGTGGAAATGGTTTTTTAGGAAAATTTTTAGTTAAATACTTGAAAAATAAAAATTACCAAGTAACAAGCCCTTCTTCAAAAAATTGTAATTTATTAAACGATGATTCGCTTAAAAAATTTAAAAAAAAATTTGATTATATATTTCACCTTGCGGCATGGACACAAGCAGGAGATTTTTGTTTGAAATATCCAGGAGAACAATGGATAAAGAATCAGAAAATAAATACTAATATATTAACTTGGTGGAAAGATATGCAACCGCAAGCAAAATTTATTTTTATCGGAACAAGCTGTTCATATGATGTTAATGGAAATTTTAAAGAAGACACATATTTGAAAGGTGATCCAATTGAAAGTCTTTATACATATGCATATACAAAAAGAATGCTTCTTAATGGAGCCAAAGCTTTACAAAAGCAATATAAATTAAAATGGCTATGTGTTGTTCCTTCAACTTTATATGGTCCTGATTATCATAATGATGGAAGACAAATGCATTTTATTTTTGATCTAATAAGAAAAATTATCCTAGGGAAAAGAAAAAATTATAAGGTAACTTTATGGGGAAATGGAAATCAAAAAAGAGAGATAATACATGTTAAAGATTTTATCAGAAATATGTATTTATTAAAAAATGTAAACAATGAAATTATAAACATTGGCTCAAAAAAAGATTATTCAATAAAAAGCTATGCAAAGATGATTTGTAACATCGTTAAATACGATTATAAAAAAATTGTTTTTGATAGAAATAAGTATGTTGGATCAAAAAGAAAAAAATTAGATATTAATAAAATACAAAAATTTATTAAAGATTATAAAAAAAATTTAATAAGTGAAGAAAAGGGATTAAATGAAGTTATAGAATGGTTTCAAAAAAATCTTAATTTCTAATTTTTGAATATTTTGAATAAAAAAAAAATTACCAATAAAGCATTCTTTTTAGATAGGGATGGTGTGATTAATCATGAAATCGGATACATAAAGGATTGGAAAAAAATTAAATTTTATAAAAACACAATAAAAGCTCTTAAAAAGATTCAAGAAAAAAATTTTTTAATAATAATAATTACTAATCAATCAATAATTGCAAGAAAAATTGCTAATAGAAAGCAGATTAATCATCTTCATGATTGTTTGAAAAATTATTTTTATAAAAATGGAATTAAGATATCAGATATTTATCTATGCCCACATCATCCAGAATTTAATAAACGGTGTATATGTAGAAAACCAAATAACGGATTAATTCTAAAAGCAAAAAAAAAATATAATATTGATATGAGTAAAAGCTGGTTTGTGGGTGATAAAACATCTGATATAAAAGTAGGTAAGAAATCAGGTTTAAAAACAATTTTAGTGAAATCAGGATATGGTGGACTTGATCAAAATTATAAAGTAAAACCAAATTATATTTTTAAAGACCTTTATGAAACAGCATGTAAACTAAAATACTGATAATGGATTTTTCTATAAAAAATTATATCGAAGAACATTCAAAAATTTTAGAAAAAATTAATATCCAGGATCTACAGGAGGTGATTGACCTTATATATGATGCGCATATTAAAGAAAAAAAAATTATTACTTGTGGTAATGGCGGAAGTGCTAGCACAGCATCACATATGATAACTGACTGGAATAAAATGACTATGAATTATACCTCGAAAAAACTTTATGGTTTTTCATTAACAGATAACATAGGTTTAATAACTGCATATGCAAATGATACAAATTACGAGAATGTATTTAAAGGTCAATTAGAGTCGATTATGGATAGTGGCGATTTTTTAATATCTATAAGTGGAAGTGGAAATTCAAAAAACGTAATTAACGCGGTTAATTACGCTAAATCTATTGGTGGACATACAATAAGTATAGTAGGTTTTGATGGAGGTGAACTAAAAAAAATATCTGATAAATGTGTTCATGTTCCATCATTTGACATGCAGATATGCGAAGATGTGCATTTAATGATTTGTCATATGGTCATGAAAAAACTTTGTAATACTGAAATTATCTCAAATTAGTTTTTTATTATATTTTTTTGGAAATTAAGGTACAAAAAAATTAAAAGAATTGGATTTATAATATTTGATTGCAACATCATTTCACTTGTTAAGCCAAAAAGCAAAATAAATGATAGTACGTTGTGTTTATTTTTTTCAAGCAATCTATAAACTTTAATAATTATTATAAAAAAAAGATATAAACCTACAAAACCAAAGCGTGATAAAATAGTAAAGTAAAGACTGTCGTGTGTTTTTGGTGAAAAGATTCCTTCACCAAACAAAAATGATAACAATGTTAAATCCATATCATAATTACTTAACCAAACATGTTCAATTCTAAAAAAAAAGAGTGATATTTTATTAACCAATTTGTAGGATAAAAAAAAATATCTAAAAAAGAAAAAGAATTTTGCTCAAATTGATATTTAATTATATCTAAAAAGAAAATTATTAATAAGATAATTGATAAAGATAAATAGATATTAAATATACTTTTGCTTCGAATAAAAATCAAATTGTAAAAAACAAAAGTGATAAATAAAGATAAAATTGCAGATTTAGATAGAGTAAAAAAGGTTATTAAAAAAGCAATTGTAATACAAAAAAATAGATATTTTTTATTATTTTCAAAATAGTAATTACATAAAGTGAAAAAAATTAATCCTGAGATCAACCCAAGCAAATTATATCCTGTTGATTGTGTAGTAAACGGATAGTAAAATCTAGTAATAGTATTATTATTATAAAAATTTATTAAAATTCCAATAACAAGAATAATTAGTGATAAAATTAAAATTTTAATATCAATCTCAGGTCTATATTTTTCTACTAAAATAGTAAAAATTAAAAATCCAAAAAAAATTTTAATCAAATTAAAATAGAAAAGAAAAGTAAAAATTGAATTACTTTGTTTTTCTGTTTCATACATAAAAGAGAATATTATGCTTATAATTCCTATTGTTATTAAATATAATGATAATTTAAAAATTTCATTTTTATAAATACTTTTAAGTTTAAGGAGAATTTCTTTAATAAGAAAAATTGCAAAAATGAAGATAAAAAAATCTATAAATAAAATTTCATTTATTATATGTTTGACATGCTGATTATTAAAACTAAGATTTATTAAACTACTAATTTTAATATTTATAAAAAGTCCGATAATATAAATAAATACTAAATTATGTTTAAAGAACTGAGAATTCATAGGTTTAAACTAGTTATTTTAACACTAATTATTTTAATCAATTTTTCAATTTTAGTTCTTAATAAATATAATTTTTTTAGCTTTTACAAATTAGAAATATATTACTTATTTACAAATAAAATGGGACAAATATTTGAAAATCATGAATTTTCAATTATCAATGAAATTAAAAAAAAACTCGGAAAAGATTACAGAATCAGTAATTATAAAATAAAAGGTCCTAAATTTTCTAAGATTGGCTATCATAGGAATGAATTTATAAATGAAAAAAAAACTGATTTTGTTAAATCTAACTCAAACCTAACATTTAGAATTCAATCAATTGATAAGAGTGAAGTTTTTAAAATAAAAAAAAACATCATAGATAACTATCCTATATTTATAAATGGTTTATTTTATAACATGCTTTATATTAATGCTAGTTGGTTACATGAGAGGAATATTTTTAGATGTCGTTATGGATTGATAAAAAAAATTGCAGACAAGGAATTATGTAATGAGCTATTAAACAAATTAAATTTATTTTCTATAAATGTAAATAATTACGTTAAATTAAAATTTGAAAAAGACTCAAATAATAAACAAGAAGTTCAAAAAGATCTATTACTTAAACAG
>MDTB01151583.1_pt1 | contig 30547 bp, 25 predicted proteins | sample 811161 | NCBI WGS metagenome assembly MDTB01 (sample SAMN05326650, study PRJNA326480) | marine metagenome | isolation source: seawater | place: Mediterranean Sea | collected 2009 | reverse complement strand
GGCTCACTCTCAGTGCGCTGGATGTTTCTGAATTCTCGACCAACGAAGATGTTGTCATTGAATGTGCGGTGAGCGAACCTTTGGTCATCGATCCCGCAGCCGTGGCATTTGATGAGCATCAACGCATCTGGGTGACAGATTTATAGGCTTATCTGAGAGGCGAATAAAGCACGCGAGACAAGGACTTTAAGGCGATCCATAGCTTCCAGGAAAAACAGCCTTTATTCACTTGAGATTCTGACTTTCAAAGTTACAATATCGAACAGATCCAATGAACAAGCTGCAAAGACAAAAAAGTCTGTGCATGCTATTGCTTCAACTGAAAGTGATAGCGTTTCTCTTTGCATTGTTGACACTGATCCCCGCATTACCGATTCAAGCAGCTGAACTGGCAGATGAAACGGCCTTCTTCGAAAACAATATCCGCCCCATCCTGGTAGATTCCTGTTACAAGTGCCATTCAATCAAAAAAAATAAGTCCAAAGGAGGTTTGTTCCTGGACAGCCGACAAGGCCTCATGAAAGGTGGCGATAACGGCCCAGCCATCAAACCTGGACATTCAGCGGAGAGCCTGCTGATCAGCGCCATTAATTATGAGGATGAAGATCTTCAAATGCCACCAGACGATCCACTGACTCCGGAACAAATGGGGCATTTTGAAACATGGATCAATGGTGGAGCGGTTTTTCCTGACAGACTCATTGCAAGTTCCAAAAACGCGGAATCCTGGTGGGATGAAATCGAGCCTGAATCACTCCTCCCGTTAAGTTCCAAACCTGAGGAAGTGATCGACCATTACACCCTTCAGAAGCTAAGGATCCAGAGCCTGATCCCAGCACCTCCTGCTACGGAAACTGCCTGGCTGCGTCGCATCACGCTGGATCTGGCAGGACGCCCACCCACACCTTCTGAGCGAAATGATTACTTGTTCAATCCGTCTAAAACCCGCAAGGAGGAATTTGTAAATTACCTCTCCCAAACCAGTTGTTTCCTTGAACAACAGATTGAAGAATTCAATTGGCTGCTGATGGATGGCAAAAAAGGCAAACTGAAACCTTACCTCCAGACTGCGCTCGGTGAATCCAGATCCTGGGATCAGATATTTAAAGAAATTATTCTGGCAGATTATTCCAATGTATCTTCGGAAGGCGCCACTGAGTTTATCAAGGATCGTGTGCGGGATATCGATCGTTTGACCAATGACGTCAGTGTGCGTTTTTTCGGTGTCAACATCAGTTGCGCCCAGTGTCATGATCATCCCAATGTCACGGATTGGACACAGGCACGCTACTATGGGATGAAATCCTTTTTTGGCCGCACCTTCGAAAACGGAGGCTTTGTGGCAGAAAAGGAATATGGCCAAGTCACTTATAAAAACACTCAAGGGGATACACTCAAAGCATCACTTCAATTTTTAGAAGGAGATGCAATCAAGGAAACACTGAGCAACTGGACTGATGAGAAAAGAAAAAGCGAAAAAGCACTTCTGGAATCATTGAAAAAAGAAAAGAAACCTGTTCCCCCACCCGTTTACAGCCGTCGAAGCCGACTTGTCGAGGCTGGCTTGGCTGAAGGTCAGGCAGGTTATCTTGCCAGAGCCATTGTCAACCGGTTATGGCACCGCCTCATGGGCACCGGACTGGTAGAACCATTGGATCAAATGCATGGTGACAATGATCCATCCCACCCGGAATTACTGCAGTGGCTGTCCCTCTGGTTCATCGAACATGATTACAACCTGAACGGATTGATTCGAGGCATTGTTCTCAGCCAGGCCTACCAGAGGTCGAGCGCCTGGGAGAGCGCGGAGCGTCCTGCGAAACATCTTTACGCTGTGGCAAACATCCGCGTACTGACCCCCCGTCAATATGCAACCGCACTTCTCATGGGTGTCACTTCCCCGTCGGACTGGCAGAACAACCCTGATCCTTCTTCCCCCCAACACGAGGAGAGCTTAAAAAAAGCCTTCAAGGATCTTTCCAAGGTAAGATCGTGGTTCGAACGCCCCACAGAAACTTTTCATTTCAGTGTCGAGGAGGCCCTGCAGTTGAGCAACGGAGAAGAAGTTCAATCCATTTTGTTTGATTCCTCTGCAGTTGGATTATTGAACACACTTAACGAAGAACGAGATCTTGACCACTGTATACAGCAAGCTTACCTGCATATTTATCATCGCACCCCAACGGAGGAAGAAGCTCAATTACTGAAATCCTTCCTGAATGTCGGAAAGAAAACATTTCCAACACAACTCAAATCCATGGTATGGGCACTATTGACCAGCCCAGAAAGCCGCCTGAATCACTAATCAACGCATCATGAAACCCGATCAAACTCCCCCCGGACAATGCTCACATTCCGAGCATCAACTCAGCCGCCGATTGTTCATGAACAGTTTGGCGGTAAGCATGGCTGGCGCAAGTGGTCTGATAGGAAATACTGGCTCCGCACACCTTTTCGATCAGGAACCGATGACCAGAGAACTCAAGGCGAAGGGGCGTAGCGTCATCCTGGTTTGGTTGGCGGGTGGCTCCAGTCAATTTGAGACCTGGGACCCGAAACCCGGCAGCCCAAAAGGGGGACCGTTTTCGACGATACCTACAAGCATTCCAGGCCTCCACATCTCTGAGTTGATGCCCAAAATGGCGAAACGCATGCACCAGACATGCCTGATCCGTTCATTGAACACCAAGGACAGCGGACATGATTCAGCCTCTGCCTTGATTATGCGCGGACGCAAGGATGAGCCTTCTCTCAAGTATCCCGATATGGGTGCGATACTGGCAAAAGAGCTGGCTCGCACAGATAGCAAGGTACCAGATTACGTTTCATTTTATTCTCAAACTGAAGGAAGGAATTTTTCGAAGTTGACCCCAAGTTTTCTTGGAGCTCGTTATGCGCCGATGGAACTTTCGGATCACATGACTCCGCCCAATCTGAAACGATTGCAGGAGCTTTCTGAAATCGCCCATCTTTCAAGAGCGGATCTGCAGCAGGTCCTGAGTCAACAATTCGCCAGCCAGCACAGTTCGGATATGGTGAAAAGTCATGCTTCTGCATTTGCACGCGCTCAGGGGCTCATGAGCAGTGAGTCTCTTTTCGATGTTGAGAAGGAACCCAGATCCATCCGTGAAAAGTATGGCCCTACCCAGTTTGGCAAACAAATGCTGATGGCTCGCAGGCTGGCTGAATCAGGGGTTCCCTTTATTCGGGTCGGACGGGCATGGTGGGACAGTCACGGACAGAATTTTGAAACGCACCAGGAAATGGTTCCAGAGCTTGATCATGTCTTGTCAACATTGCTGGATGATTTACGCCAGCGAGGCATGCTCGATCACACGCTCGTCGTCGTCATGGGAGAATTTGGACGCACCCCTGAAATCAATGCAAGCCTTGGGCGCGACCATTTTTCAAGGGCATGGAGTGCCTTGATGTCAGGCTGCGGTGTCAAAGACGGAGCCGTTTTTGGGGCAACCGACAAACACGGCAAGGAGGTCATTGAGGGTGAGGTAGGTGCGGGCGAACTGTTCGCGACGATGCTGAACGCAGTGGGAATTCAACATGATAAGAACTACTACGTTGGCCCACGGCCGATCCCACTGGTTAATTATGGCATTGAACCCATTCGCCAGATCTTGACCTGACGCACTCGATGAGATGCAAAATCAGCAAACTTTTTCACAGCCAAAGCCACCATGGAATTCAAACTTGTTAAGGAAGAAAAGCGAGAAGATATCCTTTTCTGTCTTCAGCGATTCGAGGATACCTGGCTGGCTGGCAGCTCAGATCACTCGATTCACCCCATCCCGTTTTCTGATGAATCCTCCCCGCTCCCCTCTCTACTCCAGGGCCACCAGAGCTATGTGACCGGCCTGAAGTCGGCGGCGGGACGGCTGTGGTCAGTAGGCTATGACCGATTACTGAATGAATGGGACCTTGAAAAAGGCAGATTGGTTTCAAGTCGACTGGCTCATCGAAAATGGATCAGGAACATCACAGCCTCACCCGATGAAACGCAATTGGCAACGGTGGGAGACGATATGGTGGCCAGAGTCTGGAATGCGCGGACTGGCCAATTGATCCACGAACTTCAAGGCCATGCACACCAAACTCCTCAAGGATTTTCAACCATGTTGTACACATGTGCCTTTTCTCCGGATGGCAAAACCCTGGCCACCGCAGATCGTATCGGTGAGATTCTTTTGTGGGACACACATTCCGGCACCCTCAAGCGCAGACTGCATGCCCCGATCATGTATACCTTCGATGACGTCCAGCGATTAAGATCCATTGGAGGCATTCGCTCGCTTTGCTTTTCGCCTGATCAAAATGAACTCGCAGTGGGGGGAATGGGACACGTTGGCAACGTGGACGGATTGGGTGGCAAGGCACGCATCGAGTGGTTCAATCCTTCTACCGGTCAACAAACGGGCTTGTTTGAGAGTGACACTCACCAAGGCCTCATAGAAGACATGCATTACCATCAAGGCGGATCACACCTTATTGCCGGGGGAGGAAACAACAAGGGTTTCCTGATGTACCTGAGTACATCGACAAAGAAAGCGATTCATGAACCCGAAGCGCCCATGCATGTGCACCAATTTCAACTCAATGCCGGGCAAAACCGAATGTTCGCCGTTGGACACCAGAAAACCGCTGAATGGTCCATCCAGTCAAATCAAAGAACTTAAGATAATTATCATGATCTCCAATCTCAATATATCACGTCGATCTTTTTTGCGAAAAGCGATCCTCACCGCAACAGCAACATCGACACTCCCTCACTGGTATAACGAAGAATTATTGGCAGCGCCGCAAACATCCTCAACAGCAAGCGCGAATGGCAAGCCCAATGTTGCCTTGATTGGTTGCGGTGGCATGGGACGGTATGATGCCCGCCTGGCCTCGAAGTTTGGTAACATCGTCGCATTATGTGATCTCGATCAGCAACGCCTCTCTGAAACCAGAACAAAGGATTTCCCCAGAGCAACATTATATGATGATTTCAGAAAAGTCGTTGAACTTGATTCGATCGATGCGGTCATTTGCGGGACAGTGGATCATTGGCACACGATGGTGTCGATTGCAGCCATGCGGGCAGGCAAGGATGTTTATTGTGAAAAGCCACTGACCTTGACAATAGATGAAGGCAAGCGCCTGGTAAGCACATCAAAAGCAACCAGCAAAATCCTCCAGACAGGGAGTCAGCAACGAAGTGACGCCAGATTCCGCTTGGCCTGTGAATTGGTAAGAAACGGTAGAATCGGCAAAGTAAAAAAAGTGAAGGTTTTTCTGCCAGCCGGAAGAAACGAAGGACCTTTTGCTTCAAGCGATGTGCCAAAAGCTCTGGACTGGGAATTCTGGAAGGGACAGACACCTGATGTGCCATACGTGAGGGAACGTACGCATGGATCATTTCGATATTGGTATGATTATTCAGGAGGTACCATGACTGATTGGGGCGCACACCATCATGATATCGTTCTCTGGGGACTCGGATTAGACCGCAGTGGCCCGGTATCCATTGAAGGAAAGCCAAAAGTGAGCATGATAGAGGGTGGTTTCTCCGCAGCGAGTGAATACAAAATCCATTACAACTATGCCAACGGAGTGCAACATACCACCGAAAGCACCGCGGACGACAACCCTTCCGGAGGGCGCGTCCGTGAACAGGGTAAACGCCACGGAATCATGTTTGAAGGTACGGAGGGATGGATTTGGGTAACACGAGGGGAAATCAAGGCGAGCGATCAGGACTTATTGGATACTCCCCTCCCCTCAAATGCGAAAAGGCTTTACCACAGCGACAACCACATGGGTAATTTCTTTGAATGTATTTCAACTCGCAAACAACCCATCTGCAATGTGGAAATCGGCCACCGTTCTGCTTCTGTCTGCCACCTTGGAGTGATCGCGATGAGACTTGGGAGAAAACTGAACTGGAATCCCGAAACGGAAAGATTCATCAACAATGAGGATGCGAATCATTGGCTCGCGAGAACAATGCGACGCGGATGGGGGTATGAATTCATTGCATGATGATTACTAATACTTATTCTCAAAGCGACTCAGCCAATCCGGAAAGAGATACGTTGTATCATCTCTTTACCAAAGCAGGTCTGGAGTCTTTCGAGGATTTCCTCACGCCGATACCTTACTATTTCGCTTAGCCAAACACTGTTGTCCACGTTGACAAACAGCGTACCTTTGCGGATTCCGACCGGTTGGGCATGAGCTGTCAAGGTGGGATCGATGAGGTGGGTCCACGCTTTCAGTATTTGTGATTCAGAGGTTCGCTGATCCAAACGCAATGTTTTCAGTGCCTTGTTCACCAGGTCAGAGGTCTGGTTCGGTTTGAACTGTGCCAGCTTTTCCTGGTCATCGCAGCTTGCCCGCCGCCATTCACGAAGCACCTGATCGCAACCAGCTGATCGCTTGGGGGTTCGCTTTCTTTGCCTTGCGTTCTGCTTGGACACATTCGATGATTGAGCCTTGTTCATTGGTGTGAAGAATACATCAAGTTCCACAGCATGCGAACCTTGAAAATGAAATGAAAAAAATCCCTATCCCAACTGATCGTATCCACAGGGAAAAACCCATGCCTGTCAAGTCCATTGCATTCAAGTCGCACAAGGCATAGCTCATGATGGATTGGATTGAATTGCTGCACCGATTGTGGCCATGGGAGGTAAGCCTGATCCTCCGGTTGCAGCATTCACCGGATGCATTTATCCTCAGCATGCGTTGGATCAGTGAGTTGGGACATTCGCCTTTCATGCTGTCACTCATCCTTTTTGCTTACTGGGGATGGAAAGAAGAAGCAGGGATTCAGTTGACAAAATTTTTGACCTTGAGCGGAGTCGTGATGAGTTTATCAAAAGACCTGCTGCTCGCCCCTCGTCCCTTCTGGGTCCATCCTGAAATCCAGACTTTAGGGAAAGCGGGTGGATTCGGCATGCCGTCGGGTCACGCAATGATGGCCTGTGTCTGGCTGATAGTGATGACTCACTGTAAATCCAAGCCAGTGCGATGCCTCGGATGGAGCGTCATTCTGTTGACGGGACTCTCTCGTGTGGCCCTTGGACTGCATAGTCCACTGCAAGTCGCGGCAGGATGGATGATTGGAGTGGTGGTGTTTGTGGGAATTGTCTTCAAGTTCTTCCATCCAAAACCCGATCGTCCGGCATATGCACAAGAAGCAGTGCGCGATGCCATCATGATAGGTCTGCTGACGTTGGTAGCCTTTGCGATTTACAAATTCAACCTCCATTGGCAGGCGCCTGAAAATTGGCTGTCTAATCTTCGGGAAAAAGGATTGAGCACTGAAATCATACGTCCTCCCTCGGCGAGAGGATGCGTGATATACCTTTCGTGCTATGCAAGCCTGGTGTTTTGGCAGTGGATTCGATCAAATCGAATGCCAAAATTGAAACTCAACGGAACGGTGTGGCAACGCGCAGGTCGAGTGAGTATCGGGTTATTGTTGGGCCTTTTTTCCTATTACGTTTACCAGTCTCAGAAAACCGCTGTTCCGGGTTTGAAGGGAATTCCCAATCCCATGCTGGTCTTGCTGCCAGGATGCGCCACTTTCCTGCTGGTAATCGGGTTTCCCTGGCTCTTTGACCGAATCCATCTTAATTCAGAAAAGCCCCTAAGTTAACGCCAGAAACTGTTCCAACTCAGAGAATGTATTGTAAAAATGAGGTGATAAACGAATAAAATGGTTTCCATCTCGATCCGTTCTCAAGGAGGTTTGACATTTTTTTTCCTTCAGGCTTTGATGCAGTAGTGACATGTCATCCCCGTCGCGATGAAAAGTAACTATACCGCTTGAGTTTGCCTCGGGAACTTCGGCATGCAGAACCTGATAGCCTTTTTCAATCAGAATCGATGATAGAAATTTACGTTTTTCCAACAAATCCTTGGCAATGGATTCAATACCTAATTGCTGGAGCATTGAGAGCGAAGCCTTCAGACCAGCAAGCCCCATCAGGTTATGACTTCCAGCCTCATATCTTCGTGCATCATCTTTTAATTCAAACTCTTCGGAAGCAACAAAATCAGGGCAGGAAACATTGTGCCAACCAAAAGTGGTTGGTTGTAACAATGTTTGCATTGTTTTTTTTACAAGCATCAAGCCTGCAGCACAGGGACCAAGCATCCACTTATGCGCGTCGGCTGCCATGAAATCCACATGTTTGAGTGGCGTTGGAAATGCCCCAATGGTTTGAATGGCATCCAGACAAAAAGCAATGCCTCGGTCCTTGAGAATTTTCCCGATGGCATCAACTTCAATTCGAAATCCACTGAGAAAGTGACAGGAAGCAAGAGCGACCATGCGGGTGTTCTCATCGATTTGCCCTAAAATATCCTGAGGACGGATCAGTCCCGGTTCAGTTACATTGAGGAAGCGTACCCCGACTCCCCATTCGGACAAAGCCATCCAAGGATAAACATTCGAAGGATAATCATCGAAATAAACAAGGACCTCATCATTTTTCTGCCAGGAAAAACCGGTCGCAATGAAACTCAAAGCGAGGCTCGTTGGACCTACCAGAGCGATTTCATTCGCTCCCACCCCTAGAAACTGACTCGCAAGCGCCCGAGTTTCTGCAATCAGGAGTCCCGCCTGATCTTCCTGATCCCCCTGTTCACATGCAGAGGCATAGGTTTGAATGGCCTTGGATACGCTCGCAGGCACAGGACAAACGGCAGCATGCGCCAGAAAGGTCTGATCCCTGCATATTGGAAATTCTTTTCGACGCAACGATTCGTCAGATTGTATTTCTTCTATGGTCCACATAAGCCCTTTCATCAAGAGGCTAGATATCGACCGAGTCAAGTACACCGTTGAAGTACCCAGTCCAGAAAGAAATAATGTAGTAGGCCAGCACAAGAAGTATCCCAAAGTAAATCAACCTTGGCAACCATTGTGAAAAGGTACGAAGCTTTCGATTACCCTCCTCTTCATATACTTTCCTCAATCGAGTCAGGTTTTCATCCAGGCGCCCTGAAGCTTCGCCACTGGTATAGGACATTCTGAACAAGTCTGGAAAGAAGAAGGCTGAATCCAACCACTCGGACGGTGTTTGCCCACAATCCATCGCATCGGGAAAGGAGCTTACTTCTGCAATCAGGGACGGTGAGCCACTCGCATCTGCAGCCGTGATCCAGGCGTCGGAAACCGAAACTCCAGCATTCAGCAGGGATTCTAAAGCCAGGCAGAATCGTGATAATGCCAGGGATTTTAATGCCGCTCCAAGAAACGGTACAAATCGAATCATTGCTTCAATCATTCTCCGCCAGCTTGAGCCTCTTGTTCCACTGGAAGCCCACGAAAGGGCAAACAGAGCGATATAAATCGGAATCAGAACACCTAAAGTCGCTGACAAATACGCAGCAAGATTGCCTGATTGAAACAGCGCTGGAAAAGGGATGATGAAAACTGCGAAATGAAAGATAAAGGCTGGATACGCAAGAGTGCCCCGAAATTCACGGATGTTATCCGCCCGACCACTGTAATACTTGGAAAGCAGTCTGAAGCACACGTCCAGTCGCCCTGAATTCTCTCCTGCATGTAGAAGAGCTAGATCAAAATCTGGCACTTCTCCTCTGGAATGAGAAACAGCTTCAGCAAAGGTTTCTCCACGACCAATCGCCTCGCGCCAACCCTTCAGGCGCTGTTGATAGGCACGGAACCCTTTTGAACGGTCAAGAGTTTCAAGGCTTTGCGGCAAAGAAAGACCAGCTTCACACATGGTGCCAAGCTGGTGATAAAATTCAGATTGTTGGGCCGATGACCCTGCATTTAAAAGGAACGCCATGATATTGGTCTCCGTGGCACTTCACGGAAAGACGAAGGTCGCTCCCCGAAAAGAATCAGTCTGCCATACTATCAATGCTAGTCTGTAAATCAGATTTGCTCTTCAGGCCGACAATCTGTTCCTGAATTTCTCCGCCCTTGAAGAGCAAAAGCGTGGGAATGGACCGTATTCCATATTTTACAGCGAGTTGCTGATTTTCATCAACATTGACTTTGTAAATGTTGATTTTGGACTCATTCTCACTCGAAAGTTCCTCGAGAACAGGGGTCAGCATCTTGCAGGGACCACACCATTCAGCCCAGAAATCAACCAAGGCAGGAGAAGAAGATTGGATAACTTTTTCGTCGAAATTAGCTTCGTTAATACTTTCCATGAATTAATATATAGTTCGATGAACAGGGGCGCTTAGAGGAAAAACAAACGTAAAAACACAACGAGGGTCACGATGGTGGCGGCAATGGCCAGACCTTTATCAGTCCCACTCACGGCAGCAGCTGCTGCTGAAGCTCTTGGCGCCATGGCTGGTGAAGGCCTCGCAGGAATCTTGCCTCCCATGGGAGGAGCTGCAGGTGCTGCCTTGGGTGCTGCTGAGGGTAGCTTTTGGGTTGAACCAGCCACACCGCCCGCAGCCGCTGCTGGAGCCGCACCGGGTTTTGCTCCTGCTATTGCCGAGGGTGCAGGAATTTTAACCGTCGGGGCCGCAGTAGGCTTTGGAGGAAGATTGATTCTTACCGTTTCCTTTTTGGGCTGCACATTACCACTGTCGGCGGGTGCCGCTCCACCTTGCGGAGTCTTTTGATCGTCTGGCATAAGTTTAAATTTTGGTTGGGGACAAAGTAATTATGCATCAATGGCCTGTCAATGCTCGTTTCGTCTATAATTAAAGCAGATACGCTGCCATTAAAGATAATCGAAAGGAGATTTCGTTCTCTAATGGAGGCATACAGGTACTAAGCATTGCAACAGCATTTCTAAGAAGGCTATTATGAATCCACTTCAATCTGAACTAAAGAAATCAAATCATGTGCGCAATGGGAAAAAATAAAAAAGGTTGTCTGTTTTACGGGTGCCTGACGTCCATCATACTCGGATTGGTCTTTTTTATAGCGGTGCCGTTGGCGCTTTACTACGGATTCAATGTAGCCGCAGGCAAATTAATCGAGAATTACACCGATAAAGATCCCATTCAATTACCAGAGGTAGTACTAGGGGAGGCTGAACTGTCGATGCTGAAACAGCGCGTCGAGCGATTCAAAAAGGCCATTCAGACCAACGAAGCTTCTCCACCTCTCGAACTCACTGCCGAAGAAATCAATGCACTTATCTTCCATGATACCCAGCTTGAAAAGCTCAAAGGGAGGGCTTACTTGAAAATCGAGGGAAATGCCCTGCAGGGACAGGTCAGTATTCCCCTGGATGAATTGAATCTGAACTCGGATGACAGGCGATACATTAATGGCTCGGGGAGATTTAAAATATCGGTTCGAGAAGGCAAGCTGTCGGTGATCATCCAATCCATTGAAATCAAGGGCAAAACCTTGCCCGCTGCGGTTCAAAATGTAATTACTGGAGTGAATCTATTTGAAAACGCTGAAATGGATCAGGAAACCACAAAGCTTCTTGATCGCTTGAAAACGTTCGAAATACAGAACGGCAAGTTGCTCCTCGAACTCAACAGAAATCGCGAAGCCGAAATCGACGACGCATTGGATTTCAATGGGGGGGATGCACTTTGACTGCCGCAAAGTGAATCCAGAATCAGTTAAGGTCTCAAGGTTGCTAATTTTTTTCGCACCATTGACGCTCGACTACCTTCGATGATTTGCCAGCAGGCGAGCCCATTGCCTACTAAATCGAATTGATCAAATGACCATTGAATCTGCTTGTCGCGCGTGATTTCAAAAATTTGAGGATTACCGGGACCCGCGTGGCAATTCCCTACGATAAAATGACCGTTCTCAAGCTCTTCCAGACACGTTGTCCACTTCAACTCAACATCTGTTTCAGGCACTTGTCGGTTGATTTCCCACACCACTTGTTTCTGCGGAGTCACTTCAAGGACACTGTTCCCCCCCCCTGAAGCAATAAGCGTATTGCCATTGCTCAGTCGAATAGCACCGTAGACCCGTGTGTTGATTACATAATCCCAGACGACATTTCCAGAACGGTCATATTCTGTAACAACTCCCGGATTCTCAGAGCATACGAGGTAATTCCCATCAGGGGTCATTCTCATGAGACGAGTCGATTGCGTCCCCCCTTTTTTGAGTGGAAATGAGTGAATCAAATTGCCTGCACGATCCACTTCAATGATACGTCCTACCCCACTTTCAGCAATGATGGTGTGACCATTGGCCAGTCGCTTGAATGCATGCACGTCCACTCTTTCACCTTCATTCCCATTCATCGTCGCTGAGTCATATGTCCACACGACTTTTTTATCCAGTGTGATTTCAGTCAGGGTAGTCCATGTATCGTGGAAAAGAATATTCCCATTTTCAAGCAACTGCAGATCGTGATGCCCTGCATGGCCCTTGCTTGGCCCTGCCGTCCTATGAGACCAGAGCCGTTCGCCCTGGGAATCACAGATCGCCAATATGTTCTTTCCATAGGATGCCCCGACGAGAACCAACCTTTCGGCTTGAGCAAAAGAAATTGAGCATAATAAGGATAGGATAATGAACGCGGCCCCGCTGATTTTCATGGATATCAATATATATAAGGGTGAGCTCAGGGATTCAGCCTTGAGATTTCAGTAAACTTGTTGTGTGCAATAGACCAGACAGGCGTGGCTAAACGTCGGTCTGGTCTTTAAATGAAGTTTAATGAAGCAGTCGAATTAGTTACTGCTTGGCCTTGGTTGCCGACCAGTTTCCTTTAGCTACTTCTTCGTTGAAATCGTCGTAGTATTTCCACTCGCCAACCAACTTCTGGGCAGCTGAGAGTTTGGCAGCTATTTTGACTGTGCCTCCGCCAAAAGGGATTTCCATTTTAAGTCCATTTTTAAGCACTTTGAGACTGGTGTAATCTATTTCGCCATCATCAGTGGAAGCGAGCGCAGAAAAACCAGAGCCCGATTTTTTAACGATCATTGCATGCTCCATATTGCTCTGGTCGGTTTCTGCCACAACATCCCACTTACCAGCAAAGACAGGTGGGAGAGAACGGACAGCTTTCCAATCATTGGACATCTGCTCAACCCCATCCTCAGAACGAACAAACCATTTGCCCGATAAACTGCCGTCCTTCTGCAAATCTGCTTTGGCGCCTATGACCCCCTTGTTGCCATCTCTTTCAAAATCAAAAGCGATGGCTAATGTTTTCCCATCCAGCTCAACCCGATCCATCTCCTGCTTGACCCCTTCTTCATTGACCATGCTTGCGGCCCACTTATCGCCATTTTTCCGAATGGTAAATACTGAATCGCGTGATTCAAATTCATTCATGGAAGCGGATGCATCCCATTTGCCTGCAAGATTGACTGTGGCTTTGTGATGATCGGCGTTAAGTGTAGCACAAAACACACAAAACACCCCAGCTAGTGAGTAAATTAATTTGTTCATAGGATTCCTCATCATTCACAAATCAGGCGGAAAAGACCAGCAAAACCTGATAAAAAATCATATACTGGGAATTCGGCTGTCATCAAAAGCTGCAGCGTTGCATGCCAGGTGAGGGTTTGGCAGGATATCGGGCATGGCACAAATGGAGAACAAGTATTCAGGACACGTTGAATTTTCACCTCATTTCCAGAAGAGGCATTCCATTCAATATGTAGTGTTCGATTTCGATGGCACTTTGTCTCTTGTCCGTGAAGGTTGGCCTGAGGTCATGCTCCCGATGTTCGTTGAGATGCTACCAGACAAAACGGGAGAGTCAGAAGAATCCGTCAAAAACATGCTGCTCGACGACATCATGAAATTAAACGGAAAACAAACTATCTACCAGATGATCCAACTTGCAGAGCGAATCAAGGAGCGAGGAGGATCTCCCAAAGAACCTCTTTGGTACAAGCACGAATACTTGAGGCGTCTGGATCTCCGCATTCAAAACCGCAAACAAGCAATCTTGTCAGGTGAAATAAAAGCCGATGAACATGTTGTCCACGGCGCTCGCCACATGCTTGATCTACTAACCAGCAAGGGCCTTCCCGTTTATTTGGCCAGTGGAACTGACGAACCCTTTGTTAAGGAAGAAGCAAAGATCCTCGGGCTGGACCATTACTTCAAGGGCCACATTTATGGTGCCCTGGACGATTACAAATCTTTCTCAAAGAAAATGGTCATTGATCGAATTTTACGCGAAAACAGAATCCCGGGTGAACGTCTTTTATCCTTTGGCGATGGATATGTGGAAATTGAAAACACAAAGGAAGTGGGTGGACTCGCTGTCGCAGTGGCCAGCGATGAAGCCAACAATGGAAGCGGCAATATCGATGAATGGAAGCGAAAGCGTTTGATGGGTGTGGGTGCCGATGTGTTGATTCCTGATTATCGCGATATCGAGGTATTGATGCCACAGCTGACCGATCAACCAGCTTTTTGACATAATACGGGAAAAGCTGACAGCGAGAGGGCCGGAAAGAGCGGGTTTACAAAAAAAATTTACCCTAGCATATGAATAAAATTTTTGAACCTCCCTTTGATCGTTCGCGATTGAAGGTTTTCCCTATCGAGGAAAGAAAAAGCCTCACCAGGGTGGAAGATATTCTGGTGGATCCAGAGTCGAACCCAGGTGAGATGAATCCTGATCTGGCTTCGCAAATAGACACCTGCGCTCAATCCATTCTAAAAGCACGGAATCGCGGTGCTTCAGTCATGCTCATCTATGGAGCTCATTTATTACGAAATGGTGCAGCACTGATCCTTGATGAAATGATGGAGCAAGATTGGCTGACACATCTTGCAACCAACGGTGCAGGCACCATTCACGATTTTGAATATGCTTTTCTGGGCCGATCCACTGAATCCGTGAGGGAAAACGTCGAAACCGGCACGTTTGGGGCATGGGATGAAACGGGACGCTCCATCATGTTGGCTCTGGCAGCGGGCGGACTGGAAAACAAAGGCTACGGGTGCTCACTAGGTCAATTCATTGCTCGAGATGGATGCGAACTTCCTTCTCCCGAAAAACTGAGGGAGGCTATCATCAAGGATCCAGCTTCCAGACAAGCAGCAGCACAGGCAGACTGCCTTCAATTGATGAGTCAGTTTCAACTCAAACCTGGGTTTCATGCGGTCAAACACAGAAATAAAAAAGCATCCATCCTGGCGAATGCCCATGCACATGGAGTCCCGGTTTCTGTGCATCCTGGCATTGGATATGATATTATTACCAATCACCCAATGTTCAAAGGAAGCATCGTAGGGCGTGCAGCAGAATCAGATTTCGAACTCTTCTGCAAAGCTGTAGAGGGCCTGGATCAAGGTTCGGTTTTATCTGTTGGATCTGCGATCATGGGACCGCAGGTTTTTGAAAAGAGTTTGAGCTGTGTGCACAACGTGAGGCGTCAAGAATACCGCCAAAATGTCACAGGCCATTCCATTCATGTCGTGGACCTGCAGGATGGCGGCAAATGGGATTGGACAAAGGGTGAACCTCCCAAGAACAGCCCAGCCTATTACTTGAGATTCTGTAAGAGTTACTCCCGTATGGGGGGAATGATGCATTATTGTCAATGCGATAACGCCACATTTATACATCAACTTTACAAACGCTTGAAACAAGCATGAATCCAAATCGTACCAGCGAAATCCTTAATTGCTACGATCAATTAGAAATCGCGATCGTTGGGGATTTTTGTCTTGATCGATATTTTGAAATCGATCCATCACGTTCTGAAAAATCCATCGAAACAGGTCTGGAAGTTTATAATGTCACCAACGTGCGAACCCAGGCAGGTGCCGCAGGAACGGTATTGAACAATCTGGTTGCACTTGGCATACCGGAAATTCACACGATCGGGTTTTGTGGTGAAGATGCCGAGGGTTGGTTATTGCGCAAGGCTCTCCACAAGCTGAAAGGAGTCAACTCGGAATTTTTCTTCAGCTCCAGTCTGAGGCAAACATTCACCTATTCAAAACCCCTCGTTTGCGAACTCAACAAGCCCCCTTTGGAGCTCAACCGTCTGGATCAAAAAAACTGGACTGCTACACCAGAAGAGATTTCCGATCAAATATGCGAGGGCATTGAAAAACTCATTCACAAGGTCGATGCCTTCATCGTCATGGATCAAGTCGATATTGAAGAAACGGGAGTCATCACATCGCAAATCCTTGAACGCTTGGGGCAGATCCAACAACAAAACCCTGAGAAATTAATCATTGCTGACAGCAGAAGAGGCCTTCAAAACTATCCCAATCTAACTTATAAGATGAACGCCAATGAACTGGCTGCCTGGAAGGGGTGTTCAAAGATGTCTCTCGACGAAGTGAAAAATGAATCACTTCAAATTGCACGGAAATCAGGGCAGCCAGTATTTGTTTCAATGGCCGATCAGGGAATCACTGGTGTAGTTCCCAAGGGTGATCAAGCCTATGCAGCATCTCTTCCCTTGCGCGGGCCCATTGATATTGTTGGAGCCGGTGATTCAGTCACAGCAAATCTCTGCGCCGGCCTCGCAGCTGGAGCATCGATTGACGAGGCGCTGCAACTTTCCATGCGTGCAGCCTCATGTGTTATCCACCAACTGGGAACCACAGGAACTGCCACAAGGAGGGATCTGCTGCAATTCGCTTGAATTGAAAACTAAACGTGACGGCATTCCCAGTATGCTCTGCTCAATGAAACGCATGGGTAAAGTTAGCTTTCTTCTCTTTCCTGTGCTTCCTCTTCACTTAGAAAGTGCGTTTCCAGAAAAGAACTCAAATCGGCGGATTGCTGGAACAATTGATCTCTTAATTCAAGGACCGAATCGGGTCCATCCAAATCCCAGGGCTGGGAAAGAACTTCTTCCGTTCTCAGGAAGAGCGGGACACCAACATCAAGGTTCCCCAGTTTGAGAAGCGTATTTGTCAGGCTACTTACATGGACTTGAGCCTCCTGGACCGTCTTTTTGCATTTCGAAAAGCTCCAATCCCCTGTTTTCAGGTGCTTGAGGACACCGCATTCAAAGGATGCACACATATTGGGTCTTTTGTCGTAAATTTTGCAATGAGATCTTTCATCAAGGCAATGACAGGGTTGAATCAAGAAGTTTTGGTTGTCATGCTGTTCGAGCTCGACACCGCAATTTACAACACGATCCAAATCCTGCTTGTCTTCGATCCGGACATCAATGAATAAAACACCAGAGCAGCAGAAACCGCAATCAGTACATAGCTGTTTGGCCGCTGCAGCGTTGGTCGGTTCCTTCATCGGAAGGACTATTCTGAGTAAACAGGCTCGAGGAGCGGATTGACCTGAGAGTCCGGCTCTACCACATCTACATCAATCGAGTGGCGGTCAAAGACTGAACCTTCACTTAGGGATAGTTGGGACAATGCCTTGTTGTATTCAGCGAGAGCGTTGATTTCGCTCGAGCGCGCAGCGGTAAGGTCACGCTGCAGCTGCAAAACGATAAAACTTGTGCTTTTACCTACCTCGAGTTTCTTCTGTTCTGCATCAAGTGCAGCTTCAGCAAAGTCGCGTTCCTGCCGAGTTGCCTCAACACGTTGAAGATTGATTTTGGCTAGTGAAACAGCGTTTTCGATGTCGACCATGATTTGCTGCTCAGACCGCTTGAAGGTTAATTTAAGTTGTTCGGCCTGTGCTTTCGCAGATTTGAAATTATAGCGCTCCTGGCGCCTCGTGAGCGGAACGTTTAATTCTGCTCCGACGGACCAGACGGGGTTGTCACGTCCAGTGAGTTGATCAAAAATGTCGCTGTAGCTGCCGTTACGCGATTGAGCCGCATAGCCGATACTGCCAACCAGGTCTAATTGGGGAAAGAGCTGATTCCGTCGGAATTTCACAAGGATCCCCTGATTCTCCAGACCTTTGCGGGATTGAAGGAGGTCGGGCCTTTGAGTCAGGCCTTTGTGCCAGCTATCCTGCAAGTCTGTCACGACAGGAACAGCTCTCAGCCCTTCAGAAGGTTGAATGGAAACGGAGGCCCAATCGGAGTATTCCTGGCTGAGTAAGTTCTTCAAAGCATTCTGACGAACAATAAGTGTACGTCTGGCACCCAGTAAATCAGCTCGCCGAGCAGCAACTTGTGATTGAGCCTGCTTTTCGTCAAGAGGGGCCATTGTTCCAATTTCCACTCTCTTTTTGTTTTCGGCAAGAAGACGGTCGGCTAATTGCACGGCTTTTTCCTGGACCTTGACATTTTCCTGAGCAGCTATCAGGTCGTAATAGGCAAGCTCTACCTGGGTCAGGACATTCATCATCTGCCATTGCAATGCCAACTCTGATTGGGTCAGGCGGTTTTTGGAGAGTTTGATGTTATATCTTGCTCCATCAATCCAGAGATTTTTCAAAAGTGGCTGACGAAGTTGAGAAAAAGCGGAGTTACCGGAAAACTGATTGAATGAAAACCCAAGGTTATTGACTTCAGTCTCGGAAACAAAGGTTTGAAACGAATACTGGGCACCCGTGGGAAGTTGGCCTGAAATCCCAGTGCTGAAAGAATCTGTTTCACTTGTCGACCCGGGGATGTCACCGATGGTTGGGTCAAACCTTCCTGGCTCCTGCCGATTTTGCTGGCGATAGGAAAAGAAGAAACTTGGATCATAGGCACCTTCCGAAACCCTCAGGTCATAGAGGGAAAGTTCCGGATTTACCCTTTCGATCTGGACGGTCAGATTATTTTCGAGGGCCGTTTCAAAGCATTGCTGCAAGGACAAGGCGCGCACCTCGCCCTGAGCATGCACCTTAAGCGCAGAGTTTAACAGGCAGCCCATCAGCACCGCGAATACGAGCTGAATAACATTTGTTTCTTTTAATTTTCTCATCTCTTTATTTTGCGCAAAGAATCCCGCAGGAGGAATATGTAACATGATCAATGATACTCAAACAGATTTGACCATGGATTCCTGACTCGATATGTGGGAATATTATTCAATGATACTCCTGAATGGGTTTCACCTGGTATCCGTTTTTCTTGAGTGCAGCGATCGCCGATGCAGCGGCTTTGGCACTGCTGAGTGTGGTCATGATGGGTACCCGACTGTAGACCGCAGTCGTGCGGATCTTGACTTCATCGGCACGCGGAGCCTGCCCTGAAGGTGTATTGATTACCAATTGAATTTCACCATTCTTGAGTAGATCCAGCGAATTGGGCCGACCTTCGGCTAATTTGCGAACCTCTCGCACCTCCATACCTGCTTCCTGAATCACTCTGGCGGTTCCTTCGGTACAGATCAGTTCAAATCCAAGATCAGAAAACTGTTTTGCAAGGTCTGCAATCTGGGACTTGTCTGATTTGTTAACACTGATGAAGACTTTGCCCTCCAGCGGCAGAGGCGCGTTGGCTGCCATTTGAGATTTGGCATAAGCCGTTCCCAAATCAGCATCCAGTCCCATGACTTCTCCGGTGGATTTCATTTCGGGAGAAAGCAGGATATCTTGTCCCTGAAAACGATTGAATGGGAATACGGATTCCTTGATTGCCCAGTAATCCGGCCAAATTTCCTCAGTAAAGCTCAAATCGATGAGCTTGGCACCCGCCATCACTCTGGCCGCCATCTTGGCTAAAGGAACCCCAATGGTTTTACTCGTAAAAGGCACTGTGCGGGAAGCCCGAGGATTGACCTCCAGTACATAAACAACGCCATCCTTGACCGCATACTGGACATTCATCAGTCCAATCACTCGCAATTCCCTGGCCATGGCGTGCGTGTAGGAACGAATCGTTTCGATGGTTTCTTTGCTGAGTGTGTGGGGAGGCAGCACCATCGCGGCATCGCCGCTGTGAACGCCGGCAAACTCAATGTGCTCCAACATACCACCAATGACGATGGTTCCCTCCTCCGGATTATCGAAATGCCCTACGTCGCATATGCAATCCACGTCCACTTCAGTGGCATCTTCCAAAAATTTATCTACCAAAACAGGCCGTTCCGGCGAAGCTTCAACGGCGTAGCGCATGTATTCCCGCAACTCAGAATCAGAATAAACAATCTGCATCGCCCGCCCACCAAGCACGAAACTCGGGCGAACCAACACAGGATACCCTACTTTCTTGGAAGCAGCTAAGGCTTCCTCTTCGTTCACTGCCAGCCCATTTTCTGGTTGCGGTATATCCAACTTTGTGAGCATGGCCGCAAATAATTTACGATCTTCGGCTATTTCAATGCTGCGCGGGGAAGTCCCGATGATATTAACCCCGTTCTCCTGAAGACCAATTGCAAGGTTCAAGGGCGTTTGCCCTCCAAATTGAACAATGGCTCCCCAGCATTTTTCTCGATGATAAATGTTGAGCACATCCTCAAGAGTCAGAGGTTCAAAAAAAAGTTTATCGCTCGTGTCGTAATCAGTAGAAACCGTCTCGGGATTGGAGTTAACCATAATGGTTTCAATCCCTGTCTCTTTCAGGGCAAATGAGGCATGCACGCAGCAGTAATCAAACTCAATTCCCTGACCGATTCGGTTGGGACCTCCGCCAAGGATCATGACTTTCCGAGTCTCTGAAGCCCGAATCTCGTCATCACCACGATCGTAGGAAGAGTAATAGTAAGGTGTGTAAGCCTCAAATTCGGCTGCACATGTATCTACCAGTCGATAGCTTGGTAATAAATCGTTTTGGCGGCGAAATTCTCGGATTTCCTGCTCGGATTTACCAGCAAGGTTCGCAATTTGCTTGTCTGAAAACCCGAAGGATTTGGCTTTGGTGATTGTTTCTAAGTTCATGCTTTTGTTCGGTCACCCGTTCGGAAAATCAGTTAAAGCCACGAGCGAGATGAAAGCAAGCATTGGGCTGCACTCCATTCAAAAAAATCTAACCTGCATCATGCTGGACAAAGTTGACATTGAACGTCCCGTAGCACTTTCCGGTGCAACCCCTTGGTTCGAATCAACTTGGCTTTGATTCACATGGGATCTTCTGAGCCTCTTCACGTCAGGAAACATTCCACACGAGCTGGCCATCTTGGGCGTCAATATGGATTTTGGCGCCAGATTGAATTCCTCCGTCCAGCAAGCGCATGGCCATGGGGTCAAGAATATGCTCCTGAATGGCTCTTTTGAGTGGCCGCGCACCAAATTGAGGATCGAAGCCTTCCTTACCCAGCATCCTTTTGGCAGCATCTGTTAACTGCAGAGTCAGCTTTTGTTGTTCTAATCGCTTGGAAAGGGTCTGGAGTTGAATATCTACAATCACCAACAGGTCCTCTTCGCTCAGGCTGTGAAATACGATGACGTCATCCAGCCGGTTCAAAAACTCAGGCCTGAAATAGCGCTTCATTTCCTCTTGGATATGACGCTCCATTTCTGCCTGATCATCCTCACTCTTCTTTCCTTTGGTATAAAAATCCTGAATCAAAGGGGAGCCAATGTTACTCGTCAGGATGATGACCGTGTTCTTGAAATCAACTTTGCGCCCCTGTCCATCGGTCAACTGTCCATCATCCAGAACCTGCAGAAGGATGTTGAAGACATCCGGATGTGCCTTTTCTATTTCGTCAAACAAAACCACCGAATAGGGCTTTCGTCGAACAGTCTCTGTCAATTGCCCACCCTCTTCAAAACCAACATAACCGGGAGGCGCACCAATGAGACGGGCCACAGCATGTTTTTCCATGTATTCGGTCATGTCAATGCGCACCATCGACTGTTCATCATCGAATAAAAATTCAGCAAGTGCTCGGGCCATTTCTGTTTTCCCCACCCCGGTAGGCCCGAGAAAAACAAATGATCCCACAGGCCGGTTGGGATCCTGCAGTCCGCTGCGTGCTCGGCGCACGGCATTGGCCACTGCTTTCACTGCTTGATGCTGCCCAACCACACGTTGATGAAGCCTGGTTTCCATGTGCACCAGTTTTTGACGATCGGATTCAAGCATTTTTGATACAGGCACCCCCGTCCAGGAGGCAACTACCTGAGCGATGTCTTCCTCCCTCACCTCCTCGTTCAGTATGCGGTTTTGGGCGTGCTGCTCCTTCAAGGCTTTCTCGGCGGCTAGCAACTGAGCCTCAAGCTTTGGAATGCTACCATATTTAATTTGTGAGGCTCCATTGAGATCTCCTTCACGCTCGGCACGTTCCATTTCCAAACGGGCTTCCTCCAACTTGCTGTTGATCACACTCGTCGCATTGATGGCAGCCTTTTCATTTTGCCATTGGGCCTTCAGTTCGGATGAAGATTCCTTAAAATCAGCCAATTCCTTCTCCAATTTGGCAAGGCGATCTCGGGAAGCCGCGTCCCTCTCCTTCCTGAGAGCCCTCTGTTCGATCTCAAGTTGCATGATCTGCCGCTCCAGCTGGTCGATCTCAGTGGGCATCGAATCCAGCTCAATCCTCAATCTCGAAGCTGCTTCATCCATTAAATCGACAGCTTTATCAGGTAAAAAGCGATCGGCGATGTAGCGATTGGACAGGATTGCTGCAGAAACGAGGGCAGCATCCTGTATACGAATACCATGATGGTTCTCGTAGCGTTCTTTCAATCCACGCAGAATAGCAATGGTTGCCTCGACCGATGGTTCCTGCACTGAAACTGGCTGGAATCGGCGTTCCAGTGCGGGGTCCTTTTCGATATATTTGCGGTATTCGTCCAGAGTGGTCGCACCGATGCATCGCAATTCGCCGCGAGCCAACTGAGGTTTCAGCATATTGGCAGCATCAGCAGAGCCTTCTGTTTTACCTGCGCCGACAATGGTGTGAAGTTCATCAATGAAGAGAATGATTTTGCCATCGCTGCCTGTGATTTCCTTGAGAAACGCTTTGAGTCGATCCTCGAATTCACCCCGATATTTAGCACCAGCGATCATGGCCCCGATATCCATGGCCACGAGTTTCTTGTTTTTCAGCGAGTCGGGTACATCTCCACTGATAATGCGCCGCGCCAGCCCCTCAACAATAGCGGTTTTACCGACACCTGGTTCACCGATGAGAACTGGATTATTCTTGGTTCGTCGGCTTAAAACCTGCATTACCCGTCGAATTTCTTCATCTCGCCCGATCACTGGATCAATTTTCCCAGACCTTGCGAGCGCAGTCAGGTCCTTGCCGTATTTTTCCAGAGCCTTGAACTTATCTTCCGGGTTTTGATCCGTTACACGCTGATTTCCCCTCAGCTCCATCAAAGCCTTGAGAAGCTTGTCTCTATTAACACCCTCACATTGAAAGACCTTCGTCAGGGCGGAACTACTCTCCTGAGCAATTCCGAGTAACAGGTGCTCTGTGCTGGTGTATTCGTCCTTGAGGCGCTTGGTTTCAGATTCTGCTTTAGTGAGGGCTTTGCGCAGAGCCTGACTGAGATATTGGTCGGTGCCCCCCGTTACTCTGGCACGTTGTTGCAGAATTGCACGGATAGCCTCTTTCAATACAGGCATTTGAACACCTAGTTTTTGAAGGACTGATTGGACAAGGCTGTCTTCCTGATCGAGCAATGCCGTCAATAAATGTTCGCAGTCAATCTCCTGATGTTCTTTTTCCTTTGCCAGGGTTTGCATACTTTGAACTGCTTCCTGGGCTTTAATGGTAAATTTATCAAGCTGCATATGTCGTCTTTCCTATGCTTGGATGTTAGCTAAGGATGAAAAAATGAGGTATCTTTTTTACGATTTTCCTCTCCTAAATCTAGTTTAGAATTTAAAACGTTCATACTTTGTAGCAAAGGAGATTTTGAATATTTCCGCAATCATCAGTAAGGGCTGACGGCAATTGAATTCCAGCTCCCATCATGGCAAGCTCCGTCTCCGCTCAGAGCACTCAAACCTACACCTGGTTGGGTAACAAAGAATGGAATGAATCACATATATCTCATTGAGGATTTGGGATTGATACTCATGGCAGCGAGTCTGATGATGCTCTTGACGCGTCGACTCAAGACACCTGCGATTGTCAATTACTTGCTTGCCGGCTTGGCAATTGGTCCCGCCATGGGCCTGATTCAAGAAACATCACATCTGGATTACATTTCTGAAACGGGCATCGTATTGCTTCTGTTCCTTGTTGGCATTGAATTGAACATTGGCCAATTCAAAAAAGCGGGAAAAGAGGTCCTATGGGCGGGATTCTGGCAAATGTCTTTGACCTGCATCGCAGTATTCGGATTGGCATTCGGCTTTCAACACCCTCTTCAAACCTCCATCATCTTGGGACTTGCATTCATGTTCAGCAGCACGGTGGTGGTCGTCAAGCTCCTTCAGGAAGACCGAAGCATGAGAGCATTTCATGGCCGTGTTTCTGTAGGTGTCTTATTATTACAGGATGTCGCGGCTTTGGCTGCCATTACTCTGGTATCCAGTCTGGGTGGCAGTGCAGAATCCCTGGATGCTTCCATGACCACTATTTTAGTGACTTCAGTTGGAGGCATGGGAATGTTGATCGGATTCACCTGGATTGCATCCAGATACATCGTGAATCCAGCTCTGAATTGGTCTCTCCCTATTCCGGGGATGATGTTTATCTGGAGTCTCGGCTGGTGCTTTCTTTTCGTAGCGATCGCCCACGGGTTTGGTTTATCTCATGAGATCGGGGCATTCCTGGCGGGCCTGAGTCTTGCACAGTCACGTTTTTCGTCAGAATTAAGACGTCGAGTGCACCCCTTGATGAATTTCTTTGTCGTCATTTTCTTCGTCGTGCTTGGCATTGGAATAAAATTCAACCTTTCAGCAACCATGTGGCTGCAGGTATTCACACTCTCGGCGTGTGTCATGTTGTTGAAATGCCTGATTATAATCGGGGTGCTCTGGAAAATGGGACGGCGTAAAGAAGGCTCCATTTTGGTGGGTATGCACCTGGCGCAGATTAGTGAGTTTTCTCTGATCCTGATCGCTCTTGCGGGGAGAAAAGGACTGGTGACGCAAGAAATCCAGACCATGGTTGCATGGACGGGAATCATAACCATCGCCATCTCTTCGTATGGAGTCTTTTTTCGTAAGACCATTTTGCATTGGATACAAAATAATCATCGCTTGTGCGAACTGTTCCAGTGGGCCGAACCGGAATCTAAAAGCCATTCACCTTTGGGGGAAACAACAAAAAACATTCTGGTCATCGGCATGAACGCCATGGGCCGTGACATTGTGAAGCAACTTGCAAGCAGAGGTGAAATGGTGACTGCTATTGATTCTGATCCGGTGAAATTAAAGGATCTCCCCTGCAACACGCTGCACGGCAATATTCATGATTGGGATTTATTGGACTCCGCTGGTTTTTCTAAGGCAAAAATGGTTGTTTCAGCGCTGCAAATTGAAGAAGCCAACCAACTGTTAGCGTTTAGATCCCATGCTGCAGACATCCCATGCTGTGTCATGGCTCCAGACACACTCGTGATGCCGGCGCTTCTCGAACTGGATGTGAGTTACTTCATGACTCCCTTTGCAGATGGTATCAAGCGTCAAAAAGCGGAACTTTCAAAACGGGGTTTACTGGATAAATGACAGAGTTACTTCTCTTGTTATGCATCGCCGGGACCGGTTTAGGGCTTGCCCGCAAACTGAAACTTCCTGCCATTCCGTTCTGGATATCAGGCGGCTTGATTGCTGGGCAATTGGACTGGTCCGTAAAAACGACGCATTTGGAGCAACTACTGGAAATGGGATTGATCTTCCTTGTGTTCGCCTCAGGAATGGAGCTCAACCCCAGTCGATTCAAACATCAATGGTCCATTGTATGGCGAGTAAGCTTCCTCCAATTTAGCATTCTTGTGGGTATTGGGTGGCTTGTTGCTTTCGGTTTAGGGTTTACGCCACGAGAAGCTTGCTATCCAGCTGTCGCCATGGGGACAAGTTCGACACTTCTTGCGATTCGACTCCTGATTCAAGGACGTAAGATGTATGAGCCCTTTGCTCGCATGGTGATTGGTGTGTTGTTGATCCAGGACCTGTTGATGATTTTGCTGGTGGTCGTTCTGGTCAAATCCAACCTTGGTTTGCTGGCAACCATCAAGGGGCTAGGCGGCACGATTGTCCTGGGAGCAATCGCTTGGTTCGTTCGCCAATATTTCTGGACATTTTTTCTACGGAAATTTGATTCGGATGAGGAATCATTCTTGTTGATTTTACTGTCCACCATGTTCCTTTTTGTAAGTGCTTCTTTTTACTTCGATTTACCCTTGATCGTAGGCGCCTTTTTTGGAGGATTGAGTCTGAGCTCTTTCCCTATTCAAGGGTTGGCAAAAGGAGTCATGACGTCGCTTTCCGATTTTTTCTTTGCGTTGTTTTTTACCGCACTGGGCCTCTATGCAGGTATCCCACTATCCATCTATTACTGGCTGCAAGCCGCCGTTTTTGCAGGAATTGTTGTTATTGTGACACCGATTCTGGTAGCACTCATCGCTGAACGCGCAGGTTTGACAGCGCGTCATGCCATTGAAGGAGGGATATTACTGGCCCAGACGAGTGAATTTGCCCTGGTGCTTGGGCTTGCCGGTCACCTGTCAGAGAGCGGCCTTCCCGTTGAACGGATCAGCCAAATCGCGCTTCTTTCGGTCATGACAATGACCATCACTCCTGTACTGTCCAATGATCGAGTCACACATTGGCTGCTCAGATTTCATCCCTTCAGAAATCGCCATGCTGTGAATTCCGAGTGGAAAAATCATGTCCTTGTCCTGGGTTTCGGAAGTGCGGGTGATTATGTGATTCAACCCTTCATTGAAAGGGGCGATCTGGTGGTGGTGGTTGATGAAGATCCTGCTGTAGTCGCAAAGTTGCAAGCCAAGGGAAAAGTCACCGCCATCCGCGGCGACGGAGCCGACAGGGCCTTACTCGACCAATTGCACGCTCGCAAGTCACGAGTGATCCTCGCTTCAATGCGTCGTACCGAGGAAGCGGCTGGAGTGCTCAAATATGTGGATGGAGCTGCACCTGTATTTGCTCGAGTTTTCGAGCCAGAGGATGGAGAACGTATTCAAAGCCTTGGCGGGATTCCCATTTTAAATTCAATGGCCAGCTCTGAAGCTTTCATGAGCTGGTATCAGACGATCGGTCAGGATATCTGCAATTCCAGAAAGTGAGATCCAAAACGCGTTGTTTCCACCACTTTACTGTTGCCTCATAAAAGGTTGGTTAAAATGATTCATGGGGTTTCACGTCGTCAATGTCAACCATGACGCGCTGCTCGTTTTTCAGGCAAAACATCATGGCCAGTGATTGAAATAAACCGAACATTTTTGGAAGCCATTTCGAAGGAGTTGTCACCACGAAGCTCTTGGGCCTATGAACATTAAACAATCTAAAATGTCTGTGTATCGAGGCGGGATACACAGTTGTTGAACACGCCGAAAGTTCTGCACTTTTTGCTCCCTCTAATCGTTTGCATTAAATGACATACAGCTTTCAGGCGATTGACTCAATCTGTAATCAATTAATTGATCTGTGGAGGGTGAGGCAAGAGGCTGGTTACTTCCCTTCAGCTGTCATGTTGGAGTTGTTGGAGCGTCCTGAAAAATATCTTCAATCGACAAATCAAACAATCGAGCAACCTTGAAACAGCCAAATTAGCCTGAGGCCAATCTCGTTCTGAACGAATTACCTTAAAACGATTTTTCATTGGTATTTCCTATTAACTAGAATAGCTCAAACAGCATAGGCTAAGTCTTTGGCCTCTTTATTTTTGTTGTGCTCTCAATTCTTTAAGAGGTTCGAGAGACGACTGCCACATCTGAATAGTTTTCGATGCCATCTGACGCAAGTGCTTTGCGTTGTCTGAACCGAGACGATTAAAACCTCGAATAGGCTGTTTTTCAGGGTTTCGTGATAACGGATCGGCAGATGAAATGATTGATTCTATAACTATTAAGGAAAGATACATCCCTGCAAAACTTGGATGCTCTCTATCTTCGCTGTACATATCCAGATCCGGCTTTAAAGTTCTGGAACGGCTCCAAGCGAGTCCAACGGGTGCAACATCCACGTTCAGTTCGCGACTCATGTCTTTGTGGGCTTCCGCTATCTCATTCATTGAGATCCATCCAAGCCTGTCGTATTCCCATGCCATGAACAATATGGGGCGTGCTCCCACTTCGCGCACAGCTTTGACAAACATGCGAGAATACGTCCGGAAGGAATCCATTGTAGTTTCAGGGATGTCCTCCTGCAAGACGACTACGTCCCAACCTCCTTTTGCAATAACCTCTAAAGCTTTGGTTTCCTTCCACATGACTTCAAGTGAAGCGCCCCCTTTGACTACACGGGAAGTCCTGTAGCCCAGTGTAGGATCCATGGAGTCGGATAGGATTTTTAATTGTTCCCAAAGGCCTCCATGCCAGTAGGTAAAACTATTTCCAATGAATAAGACACGTGTAGGCTTTTTGGCGGAGAGTTTCTTGGTCTCAACATTGACTTGAGTAGTCTCACACCCTACCAGCAGCACGGCTGCAATTGTGATGAGCAGGAGGCGATTCATGCTGCCCAAAGCTCAGCTTTGTTGATTTTTATTGCCATAATAGTAATCTACGCCGACCGTGAATTGAATCTCAGCTTTTGCTTCAAAGGCATGCACTGCAAGGTTTGAAAAACCCGTTAGTGTTTGCAAGGTGTGGCAGTTCGCGTTAGATCGATGAAGAACGTGACGGTTTTCACTATGCTACCAAATGGCAAAAACTTTTTTGCAACAATGCAGGCGTCATACCCACTGGTTCAGACTGGCGGCGTTGTTTGATTTTCAATCTCGGGAGGTGATTCTTCGTTGGATTCAGGTGCGTGTTCCTGAATGAAGTAGCTTAGATTTTCGAGTTCGATCGCAAGATTGACGTTATTGACAGTTACCCCATCAGGAACGTGGAGCACCATGGGCGCAAAATTCAACACCCCGGTAATTCCAGTCTTAATAAGGCTGTTTACCGTAGATTGCGCGGCTTCAATAGGGACACACAAAATGGCCATTCGAACGTGATGTTTTGATACAATGGCAGGTAGTTCATCCATTGAACGAACAGGTATTGTCCATTTCATACAGGCACTCACCACATTGGTATCAGCATCAAATGCAGAAACAATTTCAAAACCCTCCCGTTCGAATCCGCGATAGGAAATCAATGCTTTCCCCAAATTACCAACACCAATCAGCACAACCGGCTGCAGGGTATTCGTTCCAAGAACTTCAGCAATCATGCCTGTCAGCTGATTGACATCATAGCCAAGACCTCGTGTACCGAATTGCCCAAAGTAGGTAAGATCCTTGCGGAGTTGGGTAGGCTTGACTCCAGCAGCACTTGAGAGCGCTTGACTGGAAACAGTTTCAAGCCCATTGGCCTTGAGCCGCATCAGACAACGCATATAAACAGACAGTCGATAAACTGCCTGACGCGGTATTTCACCTTTGAGTGTTCTTTTCACTAGGACGAATGTTGAACTCAATAATTAGGCAGGACAAAAGTGCGTGCATCCTGATCCATTATTCCAATGGAATAGATGCATCACGTGAGTCCTCCCAGGAGTGTGATTAGACTTCAGGTCATGCCAAGTGATGTCAAGACACAAGAACAAATACCTTATCGCAAAAGCAAACAAGTCCCTGTCGGTAAACCCTCGGTAGAAACGTAATGTATACCAACACCTTGAATTGAATGCATAATCTAGAGTCGCTTCGGATTAAAGGGAGTCACCGGAGTTGCCGCACTGGCTTTCTGGTGAAGCATTTGCTGCAAGCCACGAATGAGTGTGTCCATTTTCTTGTCAGGCTGAACAGCCAAATTGGTGAATTCAGCAGGGTCTGATTGGTAGTCATAGAGTTCAGTACCATATCGCCCCCCTTCTCCCCATTCAGTATAACGCCAACGGTGGGTGCGTATACTGATACCCATCACGGGCTGATCAAGTCGGTCATCAGCTGGTCGCAATATCTGAGTTACGGCATTGCCATTCCATTCCAGTGAAGGGTTTTTCAACAATGGAACCAGGGTGCGCCCGGATAAGTTCTGATCATGCTTGAGTTTTACCAGGTCAACCAAGGTGGGAAATATGTCAACGAATTCTACAATCCGATGACAAGGCCTCCCATTTCCTGAAAGCTCTGGAGCACGAATGATTAAGGGTGCTTTGGCTGATTTTTCAAACAAGGTTCGTTTCTGCCAGACTCCTCCATGTTCACCCAGGTGATAACCATGGTCACTCCAGAGAACGACAATGGTCTCATCTTCAATCTGGAGCCTTTCGAGCGCCTCCATCAACCTACCGACTTGTGCATCAACGAACGAAACACATGCGTAGTAAGCCTGGACAGCTTTTCTCAATGTTGATTCATCCAGACCGTAGTTTGGAACAGGGCAATTATGAGCAAAGGCGGGTATGGGAATATCGAGTCGATCGCCTGCAGGTGAATAGGGTAGTCGTATCTCCTCTGGAGGATATAAATCAAAATACTTCCTGGGGGCAACAAAGGGTGTGTCGCCCTAACCCTTTGTTTATAGAGGTATAATTAATCCTTCCTGTAACCTTAAAGACCGCAAAGTTACATATATTCAGCTCCTGCCCGCTCGCCTCTTTGGCTGCTACTGCCGGAAATACTCACTTGCGGGTTCCCGTGCTTTGACAATCTGTTTGGGGGTCGGTTCGTTTGCGATGATGCCTATGTTCTTAGATCCACTATCGTTGCTGTTAGCACTACCAACATTAAACCGACCCCTAGATTCGTTTG
>MDTB01095312.1_pt1 | contig 30552 bp, 33 predicted proteins | sample 811161 | NCBI WGS metagenome assembly MDTB01 (sample SAMN05326650, study PRJNA326480) | marine metagenome | isolation source: seawater | place: Mediterranean Sea | collected 2009 | reverse complement strand
TAAATTTAAAATACAATCTTTTGTTGAGCTCACTAAATCAACATCTAAAAATAAAAAATCAATTTTTCTTTGTGACTGTGTAAAACTTTATTAAAATATCCTTTTCTTAGTATGCATGACTCCAGATTACCAAACATTAGTAAGTTTCTTTTGACCTCATCAATTGATCCTTTATACATCCCTTTTTGATATGAACCCGTTACTTGTAAATGAGGATAGTATCTTCTTGGAATTGACTTCTCACCTGATGGCAATCCTTCAAACGAGTCGTAGAGAATTAGTTTTCTTCCTGTAATTTTTGCCCCTATAGACAAAGGTATACTTGTTGCTCCTTTAAATACACCACATTCAACAATATATCCTTTGCCCTTGGGATCAAGTTCTAAAATTTTTTTTAATAGTATTAAGTGTATATTAATATCGGTTGCTGAGTCAATTTTCGAAACGGAATATTTAAGGCGTTTAATAATATTTTTTTTATCTTTAATTGTTAATTTATAATTTTTTCCTATTTCATTATTAAAAATAAAATCATTTTCAAAATTACTGTGAAATTGAGAACTTAATTTTGAAATTATATTTTTTAAATTATTCGGGAGCTTATAAAAAATTTGTTTAAGTATCATTTTTTTTTGTCTTATTAAATATACTAATTAAATTAGTTATATTTTTGTTAATTTCAAAGTGTTTCATAAATAGTTCTTTGCTATTTATATATATTTTTTTCTTTTTAGATAATGACATTTTTTTAAGCTTAATTAAGTTACTATATAGTTTTCTATAATCACCAGGATTGTTTGATAATCCGATGCCAGAATTTAATATTATATTTTTTGATGCCCCAACTGAATTTGAAATTATAGGCTTGCCAAAAGATAGATAAGTTTGAAATTTGCCTGGTATAGTATTATCTAAAGCTTCACCTCTGTTTAGGGTTAAAAATAGTGCATCAGAATTAAGAAGAATTTTATTTAACTTTTCTCCTTTAATATATTTATTAAGATGTATGTTTTTATTTAGTTTATTTTTTGAAATATAATTTTTCAAATAATCAAATTTTTTTCCAATTCCAATTAGTTTAAAATTAAAATTTTTTTTAATCTCAGCAAATTTCAAAACTCTTAATAATGTTTCAAAATCTTGAGCATTTCCAAAATTTCCTGAGTATGTGACTATGATTTTTTTATTATTACACTTCTTGAATTTTTGAAATTTCAAATCAGATAAATTATAATGTGTTATTATTTTTTTACTTATTCTGAAGTCATTTTTAATTTTTTTTTTAAAATTATTAGACTGTACTAATAGTAAATCTGACAATAAATAATTTATTTTAACTAAAAATTTTATGATGAATAGTATATATCTATTTTTGATATAACCTGTATCTTTCAATGATTCTGGCCATAAATCTTGGATCCATAAAATTATAGGCTTTTTTATTAAAAACGAAAAATAAATTGCTGGGATGGATTGAAAAATTGGTGATGTACCAAAAACAAAAATTAAGTCAAATTTTTTTTTTAACAGAAAGTGACAATAAAAAAAGCAGCTAATAATGTGACTTAAATAATCCAAAAATATATTTATGAAATTAAAATTTTTTTTTTTAAAAACTGGTAAATAGAAGATCTTAATACCATTCCAAATTTTTTTATTTAGAAAAAAATTATTTTTATATCTGTTAGAATTTTTATAATGGTAATGAGGGTTAGATGTGAGCACATTTATATCATAACCTTTTTTTACTAGTTCTTTTGCAATAATATTAATTTTAAAATTATCAGGGTAAAAATGTTTGGAAAATATAATTAATCTAGTCATTTAATATTTGAAAAAAATCTTTTTTTTTTAAAAAAAATTCTAAATTTTTAATTTTTGTATTTTTTTTTTTTCTAATTTTATTTTGATAAATGTTCTTTATATAATTCTGGATTGAATTAGTTGAATTGATATTGAAAAGAACATCCGGTTCTATGAATTGTTTAGCATAATTTTTATTAGATGTTGCTACAAGAAGATTGTTATTGTATCCTTCTATTATTGGTAATCCTATAGTTTCTTGTTCTGATGGAAAAAACAAGCATTTTGACTGCTGCATTTTTTCTATAAATTTCAACCTATTATTGAAGTCTTCAAAATTATGTATATTAATTTTTTTTTTTAGATTTAGAAAATTTATTCTTCTCTTTTCTTTATTAGTTAGTGTAAATAAAAAAGACGGTTTTATATTTTGCTTAGATAAATTGATTAAAGAATCAATAATCTTATCATGATTTTTATGTCTTTTAAGATCAGCAGGGTAAATAAAATCGTAATATTTCTTATATTTTTTTTTTTTTTTAGAAATTTCAAAAAAAAATAATTTTACAATGTTTTGATAAAAACCTAAATTTTTAGAGAGTGCTTGAAAGGCTACGTCAGATAAAACAAACCAAGTCTGAACATTTAAATGACCTAATTTAAAAAATATGAATCTCCAAAAGTCACTAGAAAAAATCCAAATTAATGAGCCTAATAAATTTTTAGGGGGGAAAATATTTAAATTCTGGTACAATACAAATGTATTACTTTCTAATTTTAACAAAGGAGGCAATCCATTGATAAAAAAAATATTTTTTTTTAATTTTTTTAATTGAAGTTGTTTAAGAATTATATTTAATAAGCCTTGCTTGATAATTTCACAATCTTTAACAGCTTTATAATGAATTGGATCAAGTCTACTATCGAATATATAATAATAATTTTTATTTGATTGAATAAATTCTTTTAAGACTTGAAGACCACCTCCTTTATATATTCCTACTGCATAAATTATAACATTACTTTTCATTTATAAATTTTTGGAGTTTAAGTAAATTTTTTAACCATTAATCTTTTCAATAATTTTGCTGGATTACCAGCATAAATACCTTTAGTTTTTATATCTTTAGTCACAACCGCTCCCGCACCAATTACAGAACCACTACATATTTTTATCGGTAAAATCGTGGCATTAGATCCAATTAATACTTTTTTACCTATTTTTGCTCCTTTCCATTTTTTTTTGTCACCTAATGATCTTTTCCCATCTTTAAATAAATCATTAACAAACATAACACCGTGTGAAATAAAGCAATCATCATCGATTCTTGTTTTTTCACAGATAAAAGAATGAGATTGAATTCTACAATTTTTTCCTATTTTAACATCACCTTGTATTTCAACAAATGGTCCAATAAATGAATTGTCATCTATAATACAATTATATAAGTTACTAGGATTATAGATCGTAACATTCTTACCTAATTTTAATTTTAGTATTTTAATATCTTGTATTTTAGTTTTTTGTTTAATTTTTCTCATAATAATTTCTATTAAAAGATTGATAATTTAATATAAAAGTAATCAAAAGACATAATAAAAATCCACCATTAAAATATCCAGCAGCTCTTGCCATTTGTGTTAAAATTATACCACCAAACAAAATTCTTTGGGATATTGGTATTTTGTTGTTAAAGGTAAAGTATAATAAATTAATAAAAATTAATAATGAAAATATTCCAAACTCTACAAATAACTTAATAGAATTATTAGACGCATCATTAAAATTTATATAATAGATTTCTTGAAAAGGAGGAGTGATTTCTTCAAGCATGTATTTATTAAAAGCTGTCTGATAGTTGTTTAATCCCCATCCAAATGGTTTTTCTTTTATAGATAAATAGGCTACATTTAATGCATTTATTAATACTGCCGATGAATGGTCGTTAATTTTACTTTTATAATCAATTGGTAAATCAAATCTATATTTTATTATTAAATTACGCATTTCTACTGCAGATAATAGATTAATTTGGCTTGCTAATTTTTTTTTAATATAAATTTTTTGTAACTCTCTAACTTTAATTGACTCTAATTTTAAATTTTTTAGTTTTTCTTTCCCAACATTATTTTCTGCAATTATAATATTCAAATTATCAAGGGTGTTTTGAATTTTTAATAATTTAGTGTCCAGATTTAAGATTTCTTCATTTACTATAAAATTGATATCATCGATATCCATGTCAGTAGTAAAATTGTCTAAATCTATACTTTCTGAGACTCTTTGAAGTTCATTACTGTCATTCATTAGAGCAAAATTATCAATTGCGTGACTTACTTTAAATACACAATTACTTTGAAAAATTGGTGTTACTAAAATTAATAACTGGCAAATTGAAAATATTTTATTTTTCAAAAAGAAACGATAGTCCAAAATCAGCATTAAAAAAAAGCAGACTAAAACTGAAAATAATAAAGTGACAGAGTAAAACATAATATAAAGGAAGCATAAAAATATTATTAAAAATAATTTTTGTTTTAACCCTATTTTATCAACAGTAAAAATGTAATAATAAAATGGAACTAGTATCATACCTAAATGAGATGCTTCTAAAAAAATAATCTCGTTGTGAATTCTGAAATTTAATAATGCACAATAGCGCTGAACTTCTCCAGAGGTATAATAAACAATTTCACTTAAAACAAAGGATAGTGCAAATAAATATACAAAAATTAAAAATGTAAAATGTAAACATTTAATAATATTTTCTTTATAAAAAAAACAAATTGAAAACATTATAAATACAAAAAAAAGAGAAATTATATTATGTTTGATACTTAAATGATTTAGACTTATTCCAAAGCTGAGAAAGTTATAAACTGCAAATATAAAAAAAAATAATATAATTTTTATAAATTGTTTTTTATTTATATTTTTTTGATCAAATATCAAATAAATGAAAAGTAAGTAAAAAAATTCTCGAGCAGAAATAGTAATATTTTTATATAAATCAAATTTAATATCCCAGAAAAAAAAGAGAGAAATTAAACAAAATATAACTAAATTTTCAAAGAATAAATTATTTTTTAGAATATTATTTCTTAATAAATTATTAAATATCATAATAATATTTTTAATTTTTGTTTAAGTACAATCGTAAATAATTATAAAAATTATAAAACATAAACCTTCTTAAAACTATAAAGGCTAAACTGAAAGATTTATACATAAAGATACTTCTTAATATAAATTTTATTACATTTGTAAGTTGGTAAAAATTATAAAAAAGTAATTTTTTTTGAAGTAAATTTTTATAAAATTTTATTTTTTCAACAGTACTCTCATCTTTTTTTAAGTAAGAACTTTGTGAAACATGTTTATTTGAAAATAGTAATTTTTTGCTTAAATGAATAAAAAAGTATTTTTCACTCATCCTATTCCACAAGTCATAATCTTGTATATGTTTATATTTTCGGTTGAATAAAAATTCTTTGAAACACGTTTTTTCTATAATTAGGCTACAACCATGTAAAGAATCATTTAATATAATTGAAAGTATCTGATCATCGAAATAATTTTTTTCTAAAACTCTGTCTAATTTATATTTTTTTATATTATTTATTTCAATGAAATCACATGAGCATATTTTTGCTTTTTTTTTTTTTAAGAAGTTAACCTGTAATTTAGTTTTATCTTTATGAAAATAATCATCATGACTAAGCCAGGAAATATAATGACCTTTACTTTTTTTAATTCCTTCATTTAACGCGTTGCTTACACCTTTATTTTTTGGAACATTAATAATTATAATATTTTTTTTTTTAAATTTATTTCTAATTTTATAAATTTGATTTTTATCTGAAATTGAGTTTCCATCATTGATTACTAATATTTCGATATTTTTGTACGTTTGGAAAACTGCAGACTCTAATGATTTTTTTAAAAAATGTATATTTTTATAAACTGGAATTATGATGCTAACCTTTTTTTTCATTATTTAATAATTCTTATTAGTTTTTTATTTTGATATCCTCTAGAAAAAAAATTGAAATTCTTTTTCCATTTAATTTTTTTATTATTTTTTTTTAGATTTAGAAAATATTTATTTAAATTTTCTTTTTCATAGTCAATGTTTTTGCCTAATTTAAATTTTTTGATTATATTTCCAACTTCATTTTCTCCTGATGAAACGTTTATTATAGGTGTTCTTGCAGCTAAATAATCGTAAAACTTAGATGTGACCATTTCTTTAGAAGTAGATCTTTCTGTGTGAATAATTAACAGGTAATCCATTTGGGTCATTTTAAACAATGCATTTTTATAATTGAGATTATTCTTGAATTTAAAAGGTTTAAAATTTTTAATATTAATATTGTTTATTTCGTTGTTACCATAAAATTCAAACATAAATTTATTTTGCAAAAATTTGCTATCCTTTAATGCATTATAAACAATTTTTATATTTCTATAACTGTGGTCATCTTCAGATATTAAACCAAAATAACCGATTTTAATTTTATTCTGGTTTTCCTCTATTTTTTTTTTCTGTTCAGGTTTATATAAAAATCCATTTCTAATAAGTAATGTTTTTGTTTTTCTTTTTTGTAAAATTTTTACTGATTGGTTAATTCTTGATGTAGCTGTAAGAACATAATCTGAATAACTTAAAATTTTTTTTTCAATAAAATTTTGAATAAATATTTTTATTGGATAATTTAATATATTTTGAATTCTAGTAGTCCATCCATCTCTGTAATCTAATATAATTTTAATATTCTTGAATCTATCTTTAATTTTTTCAACTAGATAAAAAAGAGAAAAAGGTGGTGAAGAAATTATTACATAATTAATTTTGTATTTTTTTATTAATTCGAGACTTTTGTTTCTATATTTCTCATTATTCTTGAAAGCATAATCTAATCCAAATAAGTAAAAAATATTTCTAAGAAATCCAAAATTAAAAAAAGATGTAGTTAATTTTAAGGTATCATTATTTAGATAAAATATATTTATTCCCTTTAATTTTTTTTTATCAAGACCTAAATATCCATAATTCTTATTTTTGAAAGTTTTGCTAACTAATAAATATAGTTGATGTTTTTTTTTTAAAGAATTTAAATATGAGTAAACTCTTAATATTCCACCTAAAGATTTTGTATAAGGTACAAATTGACCAGTAATAATTAATATTCTACTCACTTTAATGCTTGTAAAATTTATTAATTAATCGAGATATTTTTTTTATTTGAAAATAAGATAAATGTTCTCCTATTGGTAAACTTAGTATTTTTTTAGAATTTTTTCTTGCATATGGAACTAAGCTTTGTTTGTGTTTTTTATTAAATGCTGGAACATCGCTTAATATTTTTGGATAATGAATATTTGTTTGAACTTTGTTTTTTTTTAAAAATTCAATTAATTTTTTTCTATTATTTACTCTAATTACAAATAAATGATAAACGTGTTTTGTATTTTTCTTTTCTTTTGCTGGTAAAAAAACACTTGGATTTGATTTCAGGTATTTTTTATAAATATTTGCATTTTTAATTCTTTGGTTTGTCCAATTACTTAATTCTCTTATTTTAATATTTAAAATACCTGCTTGCATATTATCTAATCTACTATTTCGTCCAATCAGTAGATGTGAATTTTTTTTTAAACCTCCATGGTTTGCAATCATTTTACACTTTTTGTATAATTTTTTAGAATTAGTAACTATGGCTCCACCATCCCCCATAGCTCCAAGATTCTTACCTGGGAAAAAACTGAAACACGAAATATCTCCAAAACATCCAACTTTTTTTGAATTGTATTCTGCTAAATGTGCTTGAGCACAGTCTTCTATGATTTTTAATTTATACCTCTTAGCAATCTTTCTAATTTCATCCATATCACAAGGTTGTCCATATAGATGCACTGGTATTATTGCAGAAGTATTTTTACTAATTTTTTTTTTAATGTCTTTTATTGATATTAGATAAGAATTTTCATCAATATCCACAAATTTCACTTTTAAATTATTCCTAATCACTGCTTCCGCAGTGGATATCCAAGTATTTACTGGTATCAGAACCTCAGAGTTTTTTTTTAGATTTAAAGATTCTATCGCAATTTCTAATGCATCAGTACCATTTGCAACACCCAAACAGAAATTAGAACCTTGGATTTTTTTAAATTTATTCTCAAATTTTTTTACGTTCTCACCACCTACAAAAGCGGACTTGTTTATTGTTAAATTTATAGATTTAAAAATATCTTTCTTTATTTTTTTTATCTGGAAATTTAAATCTGCAAATTTAATCATAATTTTTTATACTTTAATTTTTTAATTCTGATAATAATTTTGATTTTTTATTTTTAACCTTAGCCTTTAGAGGCAAGTAAATTCTTTTTTTTTTTATTACCGATTGATAAATAGCTGTAACAATTTCTAAACTTTTAATTGCTTCTTTTCCATCTATATGTTTTCCTTTTTTTTTTTTATTTGTTAAATTTTCAAGCACATGTTCATAAAATAGAAAGTGATTATTTTTATTATTAATTTTTAAAAACTTTTTTAATAATATATTCGCAATTTTTTTATTTTTAGTTTGATTAATTTCAAGGTTATTCATATACAAACCACCTATCTTTATATTTCCTTTATCTCCCATTACTGTAATCGAGTTTTCCAAATTTTTTGGTCTTATGGCTGTACTTGCTTCAATTGTTCCAATAACTCCATTTTTAAATTCTAATATTGCAGATCCTGTATCTTCTGTTTCTATTTTTACTAATCTTCTTTTAATTATAGCTGAAACAGATTTCACAGGGCCCATTAACCATGTCATCATATCTAAGTGATGAATTGCTTGATTCATAAATATCCCACCATCATCTTCCCATGTTCCTCTCCAAGCTGCCTCATCATAATATTTTTGATCACGACACCACCATACCTTAATCGATATATTACTAATTTTACCTAAAATATTTTTTGATATTGCTTCTTTCAAATATTTAATAAGAGGATTTAGTCTATTTTGCATAACGACAAATAATTTTTTATTATAATTATTAAATATTTTAACAATTTTATTTGCGTCTAACAAATTAAGACTTATTGGTTTTTCAATTACTAAGTCTATTTTATATTTTGATACTGCTAGAGCATTTAAATAATGATTACCACTTGAAGTGCAAATTACAGCTAGATTAGTTGATGTAGACTTAAGCAAAACATCAATATTATTAAAATATTTAATATTAAATTTTTTTCCAAAACTCATGGCTTTTTTTTTATTTGAGTCACATACCCCAACCAACCGAAATCTTTTAAATATTTTTGAAGTTAATATAAGTGCATGTTTTTCTGCAATTTTTCCACATCCAATTATTGCAACATTAATAACATTAAATTTTTTCATTCTTACGTAGTCAATTCTTTAAAATAAGCAGAACTATTCTTAAGATCTTCGAAATTCCCTTTAGCATTTATTTTGCCATCCTTTACTAGGAAAATATAATCACATACATTCAAAGATGAAACCTTGTGAGAAATAAATATAATAGTCATTTCTTTTTTTAAGTGTTTTAGATTTTTTAAAATATTCTTTTCATTTATTAAATCTAGTGAATTTGTCGCTTCATCTAAGATTAAAATAGAAGGTCTTTTGTATAATGCTCTCGCAATTGAAATTCTTTGTTTTTGGCCAAGGCTTAAATTTATTCCTCTATCACTAATAGATGTATCTAATTTATTTGGCAAGTTTTCAATAAATTCATCTACACCAGAGTATTTTAAAGCAAAAACTAAGTTTTCTTCGCTAAAATTTTGTGTGCCAAATAAAATTGAATTTTTTACAGTACTATCTCCAACATAAAAGTCTTGAGGAACATAGCTTACATTTTTTTTATAATTATTTAAGTTGCCCGAATTTACTTCAATACCATCAACAAGCAAAGATCCTTCATTTGGCGAATAAATTCCAGCAATAAGATCAACAATTGTAGTTTTCCCAGACCCTGACTTTCCACATATGCCAATGAAATTTGATTTATTAATAACTAAATCTAATTTTTCTATATTAAATTTTCCTTCGGTCTGGTAATTAAAACCAACATTTTTTAATTCTATTTTTTCATTGAAATTTAAACTTAAACTTGAGCTATCTGAATTTTTTACATTTCTTTTGATATAGTCAATTTCTTCTTCAAATGATTTTATATAAGGAAGAGTTGATTTTAAATGTACAATTGACGTGAATATTTGATTAATCGAAGGTAACGCTTTAGAAGAAGCTAGACCAAAAAATACTATTTTTGTAATGTCTAAATATTGATTATCTAATTTATAAAAATAAAAAATTAAAATTAAAGATCCAGCATAAAGAACAAGTTCCATAAATACTCTTGGAGATGTTTCAATTACAAAAAGTTTGATTGAGTTTTTTCCAAATAGCAAGGAATTTTGAAAATGAATATTTTTAAAATTATTTTTTGAAAAAAATTTTAAAACTTTAAGATTTTTAAATGTATTTACTATAAATTCTGTTTTAATTAAATGTAATCTTGAATTGTGCAGACTTAATAAACTAATTTTAGATTTTAAAAAAACGAAGAAGAAAACATATGCAGATGACAATAATATAAAAATTAATATGGTAGCTTTGAAATCAACATATAATAAAATCATTACGATTGCTAATAAGGTTGCAAATGCAGAAAAAAAAACAAATATGTATGGAAATAGTTTTACAGTAAAAACATTTAGATTATCTTTTAATTTTGAAATCAACCTATTTTGTGAATTTTTTTTAAAGAAAGAGTAATCAGAATTTATATAGAAATTAAAAAATATATTTTCAATATTTATAGTTGAATAGTTAGCAAATTTACAAATTAAATAATTATTTGCTAAGCTAGATACACTAGAAAGAAAAACCAAAAATAAGGAACCAAGTATTATAAAATTTACAAACTGTTTTTCACTCTCAAAACCAAGTTGATAAACAATTAAAAAATATTTATTTTCAAAAATTAGGGATGGGTCTACTAATATTGAGATCACTAAAACTATTGATGAAAGAAGAAAAAATTGCAAGAAGGAAGTTATAAATACAAAAATAAGTAATCTTACAAAATTATATTTAAACTTTTTATCTAAAATACCAAATATATTTATAATATCCTTCATTTCAAAATTTATTGTTTAATTTTTTATTATCTAAATCAAATTTTGCTTTATAGATTTTAATAAATTCATTTTGATATTTTTGTGGCAAAACATGACCAATGAAAAAACTTTTTATAAAATAATTATTAAGAAAATATTTAATATACTCACTAATTTTTTTTTGCTTTTTGTACTTAAGCTTATTTACCAAAAATTTATAGTAATTTAGCTTTGAAATAAATAATTTCAAAACTCTCATGAATTTTTCCCAATCTTTATTACTAAGTTTTTTTGCAGGATCTATATTAAAAATTTTCACTATTTGGAAATTAATATTAGCCAAGATTGCAAAATCTAATTGTGAAAAATTATTAATTTTTTTTAAAGATCTGTTCTGGTCGTGTATTCTAACTTTAGTCAAGACCTCTTCACATACTGCAAATTTTTTTTCTTTGAACATTTGTAGTCTCAGTAATAAATCATAGTCAGGCGCCATCAAATATCTTGCGTTATAGCTATTAATTTTTTTCAAATAATATTTATTTATAAAATAAGACGAGTGTGGAGGAAAATTTTTATTTTTTAAAATGTTATTTTTTATCAAATTCGATTTGTTTTTATATTTATAATATGCAACATGTCTTCCAGAATTATCTGTAAATAACAAACTTGTACCAATAAAAATAATATTATTTTCTTTTTTTGCTAAATTTATTTGTTTTTCTATTTTTCTAGGGAAAAAAGAGTCGTCAGAGTCTATTACTGATATCCATTTTCCTTTTGATAAATCAATAGCTATATTTCTTGACTGGGCTGGACCCTTTTTTTTTTATTTCTATGTATCCTAATTCTTTTATCAGATTTTTTATATTCTTTTATTATTTTATAAGTTGAGTCAGTTGAAGCATCATCAATGATTATAAATTCAAATTTTTTATATGTTTGTAACAGAACACTTTCAATTGCTTGACCAATATATTTTTCAGAATTCCTTGCCGCCATTATAACTGAAACTAATGTCATAATTTGTAATTAATTTTTTTGTAACTTTTGAACCATTTAACGAAACTATATATTCCTAAATTTATTGGTGTTTTTTTCTTTAAGAAACTTATTTTTTTTAATTTTGTAATATTTGCGTGAGTTTTGTAAACTTCTGTGTTTGGCATTTTAGTAAAATTAATATTTGCTTTTAAACCTATATTTTTTTCAAGTAGTGTGATCACTTTTTTTACTGTTATCGGATATGTATTACCTATATTAAAAATCTGATGACCAGCAAACTTTTTTTTAATTATATTTTTTATATGAAAAGTGATGTCATCAATATAAGTAAAATCTCTTTCTAGTTTTCCATTATCGTAAACTTGTATTTTTTCTTTTTTATAAATTGCTTCTGTAAATTTATATATTGCCATATCAGGTCTGCCGTAAGGTCCATAGACAGTAAAAAATCTTAATCCTACTATTTCTATTTTGTACAAATGACTATAAGCAGATGCCAGTATTTCTGCTGATTTTTTTGATGCTGCATAAATACTAAGAGGTTTGTCGGTACTTTCATTTTCTATTAAATTTTTTTTAATATTATTTCCATACACACTAGAAGAGCTTGCATAAAATATTTTTTTAATCTGTAATTCTTTAGAGCACTCTAAGATATTTAAAAATCCTGAAATATTTGTGTTAATGTATGATCTAGGTCTTGTAGTAGAATTTCTTACTCCAACCTCAGAAGCTAAATGTATAATTAGCTTTGGTTTTATTTTCTTTAAGATTAGTTTTAGCTTTTTTTTATTATTAATATTTATTTTAAAAAATTTAAAATTTTTATTTTTTTTCAATATATGTAATCTCAATTTTTTTAATTTTGGATCGTAATAATGATTTAAATTATCTATTCCAAAAATATCGTTTTCACTTAAAAGTTTTTGACACAAATGCATTCCTATAAAACCAGCACAGCCAGTAATTAGAATTTTCATTTTTAATCTCCTTTATTAACTTATTTTATTAATAATTCTTTTAATTTCTTTTTGATAAATAAATATTTAATTTTTGAAAATATAAAAAAAAAATAAGACACATTATAGTGTTTAATTCCTTTTTTTAATTGTATTGATTTTTCGAAATTTCTTGAAATTCTAAATTTTATAGCTTTATCAAGTTTAAAATAGTTTATTTTTTCTAAACCATATCCATTAAAAAAATTGGCCAAAATATTCTTTAATCTGTTAATATTAAAATTTCTTGAAAGTAATAAATTTACAAAAAACCTAGAAATATCAATTTCAATTTCATCAATTAATCCAAAATTGTTTCCAGGATCTATAGTATTAATCTCTTTATTGTTATGATCTATAAATAAATGTGGTGCGATAAAATCTCCAAAAATAAAAACCTTTTTTATATCATTATTGTATGTCAAATCATGAAAACATCTTAGCCATCTACCAGCAAGATAAAAATCTTTATAATTGTGATTAATTTCTAATTTCTCACCTTTTGCTTGATCCATAGAATAAAAATACTCTTTAACTTCCAGTATTTTGACAATTTTCATTTTATAATTATTTATCTCATCATAAACTTCTGAAATAGGAGATTTTTTTAATCTTTTTACCTCTTCCTCACACTCTGATCTTGAATTAAAAAACTTATAAGCTTTCTCGTGATTGAGTATTACTGATCTAGTATCTGAATTAAATATTTTCATTAGAAAGTTATTACATTTTTTAAATCCAAACTTAACGACATGGTTTACATCAATGACAGTGAAAATTACAATATTAATGCAATTAAAATATAAATCGAATAAGAATAATAAGTAGTTCTATTTTATTGAGCTTTTTATATGCTTTATAATTTTATCCTCATCAAATAATATATGAAAACTGTCTATTTTTGATATATTTTCTAAATTGATTAAATAGTAATTTAAATCATTTTCGTTGTTTGCATAAAAAAGACCATTTTTACCTAAAAATTTTTTAAAACTATATTTTGCAATCTCACCCATAAATATTGAAGGTACGTGAAAACATTGCGCCTCAAATCCAACGCTTGAATAAAGAGTAATATTTACGTCAATAAAATTAAAAGTTTCATAAAGATTTCTGTTTGAGGTTACCTCTATACTTTCATAAGAATAAGTTTCCAAGAATTCCTTAAGAGATTGCGGTATTGGATGTAATGGGTGTTTTCTAAAATACCAATTAAAATTTTCTTTATTTGTTTTTAAAAAATTAATAAAAAATTCAGGTAGTGGACTATATTGTAAAATAACCAATATATTTTTTTTACCATTTTGATTTTTAAATTTATTGTAAGTATTAATTTTTTTGTTATGAGATATCCACATGTTACCTCCAACTATCGCTTTATGTTTTGAAGTTTTATTTGTCCATTTATCAATTTTTTCTTTATCTTCTTTAGACCACATCCAAAAAATATCTGGTACTAATTCATAACCTTTATGAGGGATATTTTTCCAGTTTTGATGCATACTGTAATAATCATTTAAGAAACCATGCTGATATTCGATTACTTTAATTTTGTGTCTATGACAAGCTAATGACATTGCCATAGAATACATATCGTAGAAGCAAACAAGATAAACAACTTTTGGATTTAATTTTTTCAAAATAATTTCAAAATTTTTAGAAATTTCATTTAATAAGAAAAGTTCTTTCTCTAAATTTACAATATCAATTTTATCATTAAATAAACTTTGATTAATATTTATTTTTTTTTTTCCAAAAATATTTTTTAATTTAGTTTTAATTAACGACCACTCCAAAATAGAATTTAATAAAATATGATTTGAATTTTCTAAATCTCTCTTAATTAGTGATTGAGTATTATTTATTTCTAAAATTTTTATACTTATCTCATTTCCAACAAAATTTACTAAAGGATCCAAATATTCATTATATAATTTGTTATCAGAATTTTTTTTAAATTCAGAAGATTTGGTAAAATATAAAATATCTACCTTTCCTTTTTTTATTGGTTTTATTATTAAATCAATTAACGAATAAATTAGTCTTAATAATCTGCCTGATAACTTTTCTTTAGTAATTTCCCTATTATGATTAAAATTATTTTGACTTTTATTAAATCTACTTTTCCTAATAAGCTTAAATTTTATGAATGGCCAAGGATTAAAATCATTATATTTAAATGTTGATGTATCCAGATTATTTTCTAAATCATTTATTTCCATAAATTTATTTTGTAAAAAATATATTTTTAAAAAGTTTTAAAAATTTTATAAAAATTAACATGACTAGATTTTTCAATGATGTCAACTAATGCTTCTATTGTATTCTAAATACGATCGAATATAAGTAATATTTATTTTAAAATAAAATGAATGATTAATTTCTATAATTTAGTATAATTTTTCTGATTAACTGCTCTTTAATTCAAAACAAAAAAAATATTAAAAAATTGTATGTTAAAAAAAATTAGTTTATTTTTTGTTCGCTTGTTTTTTATTGTAATAATTTTATCATTTCTAGCTGGATTTTCTTTGTATTATAGCAAAAAGAACCCTGATAGCGATGTAGCTAAACTTATTAGAAAAGCCCAAATTATTACCATAAATTATTTACATCTTGCAATGTGGTTCGAATATGATGAATGGACAATTCACAAGCTGTCAGTCGATATGTCTGACATCAAAAATATTAAAATAAAAAAAATTGAAACAATTGACCTTTTGAAATCGAATATTTTCGATGTTTATGATCCAATATACTATAAAGATGGATTTGCTTATGAGAGATGTGGTTATGATAGAGGAATACATTTCTGTGACAATGTATTTGTACCAACAGAAGGAAAATCATTTAATCGTTTAAATCCAAACTGTAAAACCTCATATCCTATAAGCTTCATACTTGATAAAACAGAGTATTGGTTATTTGAAGAATATTTTTGTAAAGAAGGTCTTAAATTATACAAAAGAATAAATAATAAATTTGAAGTAGTAACAAAGATAACTGAATTAAATGTTTTTGATCCAACTCCTATTGTTATTAACAATGTCGTTTATGTATTTGGCACTGTACCAAAATCTGGTCTAATGCTTTGGGAGGTTAAAAAAGTAGGCACAAAATGGAATTCTAAATTAGATAAACGTTCTCCAGTTTCTACAAGACCAGACTCTAATCGCTTTGGGGGTAATATATTCCATTGGGAAGGTAAAATCTACGGAGCAATAATGGACAACAGTGAGTTTTATGGTAAAAGTTTAGGTCTTTACGAAATAGATCTTTTTAATTCAAAAAAAATACTAATTAAAGTAACTGAGAATTTGCTACCAAGTCTACAAGCTGATAAATACCATACTTTCTCAATAGGAAATTGTACAGAAGATAAAATTTGTGAAGCTTTAATCGATTTAGCAACCAAAAAAAGACAACCATTTCATGGTTCTAAATATTATAATTAATTTTAAAATTTATTTCAAAAATTTTTAAACTATTTTTTTAAATAAATTTTAAATTACCATTAATAGTCATATCTTTTAGAGCAACATTATGATTATTTAAAAATGACTTAATTTTTTTTAATTTATTATATTGAATTTTTGACCATAACTTTTCAGTTTTTTTTGAATGCTCAAATCCATAATTTTCTTTTTTATAAAAATATGAATTTTTTGTTAATTTCGAATTTTTATCTAAATTATATTTAAATTCACAACCATATAAATTAATTAGATCCACCTCTAACGATAAAGCAAGTGGTATTGCGCTAGTTATAATTACACTACTTTTTAAATCATCTGAATTTGAAAACAGTTTCATATAACTTTGAACTAAATTAAAATTTTTTTTTGGTAATGAGAAATTTATTTTTTTTTATTTTATTTAATTCTTTTATATTTTTCCAAGATTGAGGAAAGAAAACTTTTCCTTTAAAATTTTTTACTTGATTTAGCCAATCTTTATTGCCTTTTTTTAAAAATCTCTCATCGTAAGCTGTGTAAAAATTTTTTTCATTATTAATCAAATTAAATTGATTTAAGTAAAAAATATTATTAGTTCCAATTATAAAATTGTTAGAAATATTTTTTAATTTGAAAAATTTTAATGAAGGTCCATTGCCTAATATATTTGCTACTAACACAATTTTATCAATCTTAGCTTTTTAATATGTGATTTAATTTTATGTTTGATAAAGTAATCTACCATATGATCATTAAATAATTCATAGATTACTTTTAAATGGGAAGCTCTAAAAAAACTTCCAGAATAAGATTTTCCATAAAATCTCTGATTATAACTTTTAATTTTTTTTCTTTTGAGAATAAATTCAATAATTTTTTTAAAATCTTTTTTCCCCTCTTTGATTGCTGATATAGATAAATCAAAAAGATCCATTCCTTTTTTTAATTTTGCAACAGATTGATGAATAATCGGACCGGCGTCTGCATCAGGGCTTAATTTGTGAAAAGTTATTCCTGTTTTCCAAGGTTCAAGATTGTAACTTGGCCAAAATAGAGTTGCACTCCCCCTATACCACGGTGATAATCCTAAATGAATATTAAAGGTATTTTTGGGTAAAACTTTAATCAATCTATTAGATAGTAAATTAGGTCCCATTAGAAAACATACGCTTGGTTTGAATTTTTGAATATAATTTATTGTTTTTCTTGAATTTAGATTTTTTTGATTTGTTTCCAAAATATTTTTATTAGAAATTAAATCATAGATAGTTTTGGTCCCAAAAAATTTAGTTTCTTTTTGATATCGTAGCTTAAAATGTTTAGATAATAATCTTCTTTCATTTTTGTTTAAAACAGCTGTTTTTTTTCCTTTTATTTGAGATTCTCTTTTCATTATAATACATTTGATTTTTTTAAATTTTTTAAAAACTGGCTCTAACATATATCGATGTCTAAAATGATCTCCACAGATTATAAGAGCATTCATTAAATTTTAGCCTTTATTAAAATTTTTTCGATTAAATTTAAAACTTTAATAGCCTGATCAATATTACAAAGTAAATGATTTTTATTTTTTTTTTAAAATTATTTGCTTAACTTCTTTATACTGATCTATAAATCCAGGTTTAAAATTCATACCCTTAAAAATTGTAGATTTTTTTTTAAGTAGTGCAGGGTTATACGATCTCAAAGGATATTTTTTTGTAGGTTCTATTTTTTTCATTCCTTTATAAAAATAAGACGTTTCTAATGGTTTTAATTCTAATCTTTCGTTTGTTTCATTAATTATATTTATTTCAAAATTTTGAGGAGATCCCCAGTTCAATAAACAAGAAATTAAATCGTTTTTCTTAGACTTTAATAAAAAATAATATCCTAAATTTTTTTTTAATTTGTAAGATTCAACAAGTTTTAAGTCATTAAAAAAATGTAATAACAAATCGATAACATGACATCCATTAACATAAAATTGTTTTTTTGTTTTTATTGAGTCTGGTATTTTCACACTTGCAAAACAATGTTTACTAGATGCAACAAATTTTTTAGCTTCCTTGATTGAGTTATAAAACCTTCGATTATATAAAAAAAAGATCTTAGATTTTTTGATTTTTCTTATTTTAATTAGATCATTTGCATTTAAAGCTCCTGGTTTTTCTACAAATATAGGCTTATTAAATTTACATAATTTTTCTAAGTACTTAGCTGTCACATCAGTCTTAATAGATAATATAATTGCATCAACATTTTTAATTTTACTTAAAAAAGTTTTGAATGTTTTTTCAGGTAAATTGATTTTATGTAAAATGGCAAAATTTTTTGCCTTAATATAGTTTCGAGAATAAAATAAATTAACTCCAAAACCTAATTTTTTTATAGCTGGAATGTGAAAGTTTGAAATTGGTCCTGCACCAATATAAGCTAATTTAATCTTTTTCATAAATATTAAGTGTCTATATCTATAATATGAATTAATATTATTAAAGAGCTATGTAAACAAGAACCTTATACTTCTTTTTTTTAAATAATTAATTGTATCTTTAACTCTAATTGTTTTCTTCATTTTATCTGAAACCATTATAGAAAACAAAATGATTAACGAATTATATGAATACTCAAATCCTATTTTTATTTTTTTTTTAATTAGAAAATCTGATGCTAAGTCTATATTGTTTTTTTTATAAAGTTTTCCTTTTTTGATTAATTTACAATTTTCTAGAAATGTAATTTTTTTATTATCATTTTTTTTAGGTGTTCTATAAATATTGTATTTACCATCAATAGAGAAATCAACTTTATGGAATTTATATATTAGAGTTTGAATAGTTTTCATTTTTGAAAAATTAGAATAATTAAAAATTATATTTTTATTCCCATTTGACAAAGACACCATTCCACCAAAAGTTTTATATTTATTTGATCTAGGATTTATGTCAGATTTATAAATGTTTGAAAAAATTTTTACATGATTAATGTTAATCTTAAATATTTTCAGAATAATATTAAAAAAATGTATCGCACCAGTAGATATACAAAAGGCTCCACCATAAGACAAAAAAGTCAATGGGTTTCCCATTTTATATTTTCGTTGAATATTTTTTAAAAATAAATCTAAATCATAAAGTTCCCAAGAATGATTTGAATGTAAATTAATATTTTTTTTTTTAATTATATTTTTAATTTTCGACAGTTCTGTAAAATTGTTTGTTAATGGTTTTTCTATTAAAATATTTTTTATGCCAAGTTTTGTTGCAATTTTAAAGTTTAAAAAATGATCTCCTGCTAATGAGCAAATTACTGAATAGTAAAATCTTTTTTTAAGATTTAGTAGGTCTTTATAACTCCTAATTATAGTAATTTTTGAATTATCTTTTTTTTTATAAGGGTCAAAGATTATTACTTGAAATTTTTTTTTTAAAAAATAATTTGCATATTTTTTTCCTACTGAACCATAACCAAAAATTAATACTTTAATATTATGCTCTTTAAGCATTTTTTTTCATTAATAATTTTACAAACTCAAGATCTATTGGGTCATCTATATCTATTGCTTCTTTTTTTGTCATTATTTCATACCCAACTTTAGTATTTTTGTATTTTAAATTGTCTATATTATATTCTTTATGATTTAATATATTCTCCACATAAGTTGCAAAAACTCCTCCATTAAATCTATACATTTCTGGGAGTTCTTGTCTATTAAGCCAAATTTTATTATTTGGAATATTAAAGAAAGATTTTATCAAATTTTTTTTCTTTATCATTGCTCTATAAGGATGATGCTCCATTTCATTAATTGAAAAAACCCAATCAAATTTTTTTGTTTTTAATTTTTTAAGACTTGAGTTTATAGTTTTAACTTTTCTAAACGGTGTAGTGCACAACATAACACATAAGATATCTGGTATATAATTTTCATATTTTTTCAGCCAATCTATTGTGTATTTGTATATTTCAAAAGCATGTGAATTTGATTGAGATATTTTTTTTGGTCTAACGAAAGGACATTCTGCTCCATATTTTTTTGCAACTTTAATTATCTTTTCATCGTCAGATGCAACAATGACTCTATCAATATTGGATTTTAAAGCTTGTTCAATTGTGTAAGCAATTAAAGGTTTTCCATTAATAATTTGAATATTTTTGTTTTTAATTCCTTTTGAGCCACCTCTTGCAGGTATCAATCCTAATGTTTTCATAATTTTAATTTAATTAATTTATATACATTTAACATGAAGACTATTTGGTTAAAACCCTAGAACAAATATTAATAAACCTAGTATATATTTTGTCCAGATAAACACCACTCTTTTCAACCTGTTTAAAGTCAAATCTAACATTTATTCTTGTAAAATTTTTTTTTGTTATTTTTTCTGCAGAATGTAATTTGTCAGTGTTAAAAATTACACCAGAATTTATATTATTTGATGCTACAACAGTTTGGGAGTTTGATATTATTTCTTTTATTTCTTTATTTTGTTTAACACCAAATTTTCCTGGTACATAAAAATATCTTAAAAAATTTATTTTTCTTAATAATTTAGTTGAAGGATAAGAGTCGTAATGAAATATTTGGTTTCTGTGTCTGCTATTAATGTCATCTTTATGAACATAAATACGATTTGTAAAATTTTTTTCTAAATAAGTTTTTTTAATTTTTGTATGATGAGATACTACTTCTATTACTTTTTTTAAACAAAACTTTGCATCGGTATTATTAAAGTCCAAACTATAGATTTTTATTTCAGTATTTCCTAATCTAAATCTTTCAAAATTTGAATATTTTAAAACTTTTTTTAATTTTTTAATAAAATCATCTGTGAAAGTATCTGTAAAACAAAAACCATCTTCTTGATAATCAAACAGATCTTTGTTCACATATTATAAATCTTGAATTAGTTTTTTCTTCTTTAGAAAACTTAATATTTTGTTTGTTTTTAAGAGACTTAAATTTGTGTAACTAGCTATTTCTCTCTGATTATTTTTACCATTACAAAAAGATAAAATATCCATGAATGATTTAACTATTTTCTTTTGATTTTTCGTACTTGTTTTAGGATATATTCCATGCTTATCCATTTTGGGTTCTCCGATATTTGGATTGTAATAAAATTTTGATTTTTCGAAGGTTTTAAAAATATTATAAAATAGATTTGTACTTCTTTTGATGCCATCAATAGAGATAAAATTTAGATTATCTTTAGATGTATGGTACTCTTTATATTCTCCGTATTTTGATGTAACTATTGAACAACAATCAATAGAGACATGTGGTGACGACCATTGTCTTTCATCGCTGCCTCTCTCTAAGAATGACCTTTTTTCCCATAAAAAATTTTGATTTAATACTTGCTTGGCTATTTTTTCACTAACAGTATTTTTATAAGGCGATTCAATTAATTTAAACTTTTTTTTGGTTCCAAGGCAAGTTAAAACATAAACTGCAAAAGCATTTTTTTTAAAGAAATTTAATCTTTGATTTAATAAAGCAATTGTTCCAATTGTTTCTGGCAAAAATAAAAACCTATATGAGTAATTTAATTTTTTTTTTTTAGAATATTTTTTTATTAAGTTAAATAAATTTGTATTTACTACAGGACCTGAAATTTCGTTATTTGCCATCTGAGGATGACAAATATAAGTTGTAAAGATAATTTCTTTTTTTGATTTTCCTCTTAGAAATGCTTCTCCATAATTCATAAATCTTTTTTTGCTATTAACGTCAATCTTTACTCTATACAAACCTGGAATTAATTTTTTTAATTTTTGATACTGAATGGACATTCCCCAAAAATTTTTCGAATAATAATTTGTAATATAAGGTATTGCTGAAGGATATTTTTTTAAAGTAAATATTTTTTTTTTGAGATCTGATAAATTCAAGTATTTATCTACCGAAATTGAGTTAGGAACTAAATGCAAATTGTTATCTTTGAAATCAATTATTTTTTTATTTTTATATGATATGAATGCTTTTTTAACGTTCCATTCATTTGGTATTTTCCAACCACCATATACATCGCCACATTTAAATGACTTTATTTTAATTTTGTCAAAAGTTTGCTTAGATAAGACTCTTAAAGTTTCTCTATTACCTTCTCCAGCAAGAGATCTGTGTAGTTTAAAAATTTTTTCAATTATTTTTTTTTTTATCATATTTTTTTAAAAACTAAATTCATCATATTTCCAGGGAAAGGAATATTTTTTTTATACAATCCAAAAGTTTTAATAAAAAAACACAATAGATTTATCAAAGGTCTATCATATCCTGAATTAAAATAAGGATATTCGTAATTAATAAACTTGAAATTATAGACCCTCATTAAATTTATTAATGATTTTTTAGATGGTAGATAAAAATTTCTTTTATCATCTAGTGCAGGTAAATCTTCAAATAACTTGTAATGAAGAGAATTAGTATTTGGTGTTGCTAAAAAAAAAACTAAACCACCCTTTTTTAAAGATTTGTAAGTTTTAGCTAAGTATCCAAATGGATCATCTAAATGCTGAATTGTTCCTCTAAAAATTACAACATCAAAATAATTTGATGTATTTAAAATATTTTTGTTAAATTGTATTCCATTTCTTTTTGCTTCATTAATCGCTCGTTTGTTAATTTCTAAACCGTATTTTGGACCATTCCATCCTATTGATTTTAGAAACTCCCCTGTTGAACACCCAACATCACAAACTTTTTTATTTAATTTTGTAAATTTATTAATAAAACATTTTTCTTTTTGAAATGATTTTATTCTTGTATTGTCATTCAGAAACCTTTTTTTAAAATATGCATCTGAATATAAATTTTTAATCATTCAATTGCTAAATATATACAAAGAAATATGAAAAATCCAAAATATATACTAGTTACAGGTGGAGAAGGTTATATTGGAAAATCAATATGTTGTTTTCTTTCTAATAAAAAAATGAAAATTGTTTCTATTGATAATTTAAGTAATTCAAAAAGAAAAAATTTAAATAATGACATTATTTTTCACAAAATAGATTTAAAAGATAAATCCAAACTGAAAAAAATATTTAAAAATTATAATTTTGAAACTATTGTTCATTTAGCAGCAAAAACTGACGCAAGAGAATCAAATATTAAAAAAAAGAAATACTATTTAAATAATTTTATTTATGCAAAGAAATTACTAGAAATAGCACAAAAAAATAACACAAAAAATTTTATTTTTGCTTCAAGTGCCGCTGTTTATGGTTCATACAAAAATTCATTTAAAGAAAGCGATAAAAAAAAACCAATTAATTATTATGGCAAATATAAACTTAAATTTGAAAATCATCTTTCACAATCCAAAATGAAATATGCAAACCTTAGATTTTTTAACATTTGTGGTGCAGATACAAATTTAAAAATTGGGCAAAGAAATAATAACGGTGTAGTAAAAAAATTATGTAATGCAGCTTATAAAAATAAATATTTTTATATTTATGGAAATAATTTTTTAACTAAAGATGGATATTGTATTAGAGATTATTTACATATTAAAGATCTAAATAATATTTTATATAAAACATTGATATATCTAAGAAATAAAAAAAAAAATATTACTATAAATTGTGGAACTGGAAAAGGAACCTCTGTTAGAGACTTAATCAAAAATTATCCAAATAAAAAACTAAAAATCAAAATAAGAAAAAAAATTAATGGAGACCCCCCTGAAGTAATTTCAAACATTTATCTATTGAAAAAAAAATTAGGTTATGTGCCGATATATAGCTCTCTTAAAAATATATTAAAATCCTCAATTGATTGGGAAAAATATCTTAACTCAAATTAAAAAATCAAATTATAATAAATTTTTTAAATATCAATTATTTCTATCAAGACCAGTAAGGCTATTTCTATGCTTGGTATATCTGTACAAAGGTAAATTGATATACCCTAATTTATATTTTTTTAAAAATTTTTTCATTAAGTCTACTTCTTCATAAAGCCTTAACTTCTGATCATATAATTTTATAGATTGCAGACATTTTTTTTTGAATAATATTCCACATGCTATAGGATTTTTTTTAGCAGACTCTTTTTTAATCTTAAAACCTTTTAAATTTATTTTATAATAATCTGTTGCAGCAGCATCCCAATCATTACTTTCTAGAAATAAACCTGCTATAAAAAGAAAATTTTCAGCTAAAAAATCATCTGAATCTAGCATTACAACAAATTTGCCTTTAGCTTTTTTTATTCCTACATTTCTAGAATAAGCTAATCCATAATTTTTTTTATTTTTAATAATTTTTATTAAACTATCGAAATCTTCAATTTTTTCCAATGACTTATCTAAACTGCAATCATCAACTACAATTATTTCGTAGTCAAAACGATTTACGTTTCTTTGATGAAGAGCGCTCCTAATACATCTTGAAATCAACTTTTCTCTATTATAACACGTAATTATTATCGAAAACTTCATATTAATATTCTTAAAAGTCCTTTGGTGTAATAGGGGTATCAGCTTTAATATCTCTTTTTGATACTTTATTTAAAACATTGTCCCATCTATTTGCTTTAATAAATATTCCAGGTCTTTTTGTAGTTAAATTTGTCTCTGAAAATTTCTCACCTTTTTTTATATCTTTGCTAGCAACTATACTTCTCCTAGCAAACTTAATGCTTTCTTTCTCTGTTTTAAGATTTTTTGAAAATTTCCCTTTAAGCAGATTAATTTTATTTATTCTTTTAAATAAATTTACAAAATCATGCTTATCTGCAGAATGGTAGTGATCATTTCCTTTTCTTTTTTTGTCAAATGTAAAATGTTTTTCAATTATTCTAGCTCCAAGATTCCAAGCAGTTTCTACCGATGTTAATTCTTTATCAGGAGAAACATGATCAGAATATCCAATTAAATATTCAGGAAATTTACTTTTTAAAGTCGAAATATAATTTAAATTAGCATTTTCATTCTTAGTTGGATAGTTAAGAACACAATGCATTATACAAATTTTTTTTTTTGGAAGATTTAAAGTTTTTAAGGCAAACCTAATCTCATCCTCAGTACTTGCACCTGTAGATAATAAAACTGGTTTTTTTAACTTGCTAGCAGCTCTCAATAATGGCACGTTAGTTATATCTGCTGAAGCAATTTTCAAAACAGGCAAAAATTTAGACAATTTATTTAATAGTTCAACACTAAATATTGTACTCATAAATATAATTTTTTTTTTTTTACAATCTAAATACAAGCTTCTAAATTCTTTATCTCCAAACTTATCATACTTTTTAAAAAGTAATCTTTGAGTGGAAGTAGTTTCTTTTTTTTGGTCCCAATAAGCAGGGCTATTTTCAATTGCTAATTCATTTGCTTTATAGGTCTGAAATTTTACTGCCTCTACACCGCTATCTTTTGCATCTGAAATTAATTTAAATGCTTTACTGAGACTGCATTCATGATTTACTCCAACTTCTGCGATAATAGTAGGTTTATTTTTATAAAGTTTTAATTTTCCAAAATAGTTCATTCAAAATAATATATACAATTATTTGTTATAATTTTAATAAAAATATTTACTGGTTTAATTTTTTCGTTGTTGTGAATTATTTATGATATTTTTTATATATTTTTTTATAAATTTGTATTTCATTTTTGAAAAAAATAACAAAAAACATGCTTTATAAAAACCTTTAAATCCAGGTGTTAACTGTACTGTTTTTTCGAAATTTTTGGAAATTCTAATTTTAATTTGTTGATCTAGTCTTGAGAAGGATAGTCTATTTATTCCATAACCATTAAAAAATTTGTTAAGAATATTTTGGATTTTTAAGACTTGTAGATTTTTTTTTGCTAAAATATTTACAATAAATCTTGAGAAATCAACCTCGATTTCATCAAAATTGGCAATACCGGATCCTGGATCTATAGCAATTATCTCTTTGTTGATGTGATCTATATACAAGTGAGAATTAACAAAATCTCCAAACAAAGTTGCTTTATTATCAATCTTACTTAATGTGCGCTCATGGAAATATTTTAACCAAGATCCAGCTAAAAAATAATCATTAATATTATTTGAATTTTTTAGACAAATCCCTTTCGCATGTTGCATTACATAAAAATTATCATGTATCTCTAAAATTTTAACTATACTCATTTTATATTTACTTAAATCGTCATGATGATCAAAATTAGGTAAGCTATTTATTTTTTCTAACTCTTTTTTACATTCTGAATTTGTTTTAAAAAATTTATAAACCCTATTGTTACTTTCAAATACAAGTCTTGGATAAATTTGAAAAACATTCATAGCATATATTATGTCATTCTAAAAATATAAATATAAAAAATTTTGAACTAATTTTAACTAAGTAGAATTTTTTCTATTATATTTATATCTGTTTTTTTTTTATTATATTCTTTTTTCCAAATACCTATATTTTGTTTTGATTTATCAGGGTCAAAAAATTGACCAATTTTTATATCTTCTTTAAGGTTTAAAAAATTTTTAATTTTATTTACTTCAATCTCAGTGCGCAAACATAAGTCTTCAAAATGAATTATTAATACATTTTCTAAATTAGAAATTTCTTTCTTATTTTTTCTTAAAATTTTGTAAAAATCTATGAAAGCGTGAACTCTACTAATATGTTTTAAATTTGGATTTGGTAAATATCTATCATATGGAAAATCAAAATAAATATCTCTTGGATCTCTGTCTACAATTATTAGTTTAGCATTACTAAAAAAATCTAAACTTTTTTTAACTACTAAATCATTTTGTATACTTATCGCATTGTGCAATCCAATAAAACTTCTGTTTTGAGGAAATGTATTTTCAAAGATAGAAAATAGATATTTTCTTACTGCATAAACAAATTCTTTTGGATCAGATAAAGTCATGTATGCATTATCTAACTCTGAATAATTTTTTGTGAACTTTTTCTTTAATCGTTTAATGAAAAATGACAACGGTGATTTTTTAAAATCAAACAAATGAAAATCTATGGGATAATCATATTTTACTATTTCTTTAATAAAATTATTTGTTGCTTTTGAAAATGACTTGTTTGTTAACAAATCAAAACCCAAACCTTGACCACTTAGTATATTTGAATTTTTTGACATTTTTTCCGTAAGCCAAATGAAATCTTTTAAGGCTAAATCGCTTATTTGTGGACAATATGGTGAAAATAAAGAATTATAAAGTTCGTAGATTCCGTATCTTTCTCTAACAAGCCTAAATTCGTTAGGAAAAACATTTACTTCATTTGACCCTTTAAGTAAGTCTCTTACTGCAGCTATACCTGATGCATGATACCCACTGAAAATTAAAAAATTTGATTTATAAATATTTAACATCAATAAAGATTAAAATAATTTAATACACTCTAACAAAAGCTTTTATAAAAAGAAGTAACATAATTGGAACAAATTTGATTAATTCAATTAGACCAAGAAACTTATAAATTGAGATACCTATTTTTGTTACCTGAATTAATGAAAATTCTTTTTTATTAATTTTTACGATATTTTTAAGAATAGCAGTTAAATAACCTCTAATTCTTTTAGCTGTTTCATATTTTATTTCTTTTTCATTTAAAATTTTTCTCCATTTTAAACACTTTGTATATCCCTCAATAAAAGTATCTTTAATCGAAAACGCTAAAACCTTATTTTGAGATTGTTTGCCAACAAAATGAGGATAAACTTCTAATTGATTGTATGATGAAATCAAAGAATTTATTACAGCTATATGTATATAATTTGTTCCACATAAATGTTTTAAGCTTGAAACTTCTAAATTTTTTGGATCCAAAGCGACAGTAGGAAGAAAACTTGCTCTTTTATAAGCATTAAATTTGTTGATTTTATAAAAATTTATTTTTTGATTAATGTTAATTTTAAAATTATTTGACAAATATTGAAAACCACACAACACAACACTAGATTTGCTATTATTAATAAACTTTGTAAAATCAATTATCTTATCAAAATAAAGCTCGTCATCATCACTTATAAACCAAATTTTTGAAAGTTTTTTTTTGGCATAATTTATTAGTGAAAGGATGCTATTATCTAAACCTAAATTTTTTTTATTATTAATATATGTAGTATTTCTTAAAGAAAAATTTTTTTGAATCAATGTGCCCAATTTTCCAATATTTATATCTGAATTATCAACCACAACGATTTCTACATAATTAAATATATTTTTAATTGACGACAATTTTTTAATTAATTCAAAGCATTTATCTTGACGATTGTATGTTGGAATTCCTAAAATTAATTTTTTACACATTATAAAGAATTTTAATTATTTATTTTAAAAAATATAACAATTATTTGATATCATGTAAAAAACAGCATCTAATTAAAATTTTACAATTATTCTTTGTATAATCTTTGAGCCATCCTAAATTCTTCATCTGTATCTATATCAATTGCTTCAAACTGACTAACAGGAAAATATTCGAAATTTTGAGGTATCATATAACTTACTTCTCTTAAATCTTTCATTTTACAAACGGTTCCAGCATATGGAAACATATAAACTGGATCTAATTCTTGAGAATAACTATGCCATAGACCAAAATTAAAATTTATTGGCCGCTTACTAATATCTAAATAGTAGTGAGTACTTGGATGCACGGCTATTTGGTTTGTTTTTGTCTCTAAATATTTTTTATACATTTCTGAATATCTTGAAAATAACGGACAACATGTAAAGGTATATATAACATCCTGATTATCATCTACTGGACAACTTTCATAAATTTCCTTTAAAACATAACTAAATTGCTTAATGTTATTACAAAATTTTTCATCTCTTCCAATATAAGTTATTTTATCAGAATTTTTAACATTATTATCATCTGTACTTATATAAACGTGATCCGCACCAGATTTAAGCAATTGTTGAATTTTTATATCTACAAGACTTTTATTTTTATAAAATTCTTTTAAATGTTTGTTGTTAAGTCTTTCACTTGATTTTTTATAATTCGTCAATCCTACAAAACTCATTTTTTAATTTTTACTTTGAATAATATAATTGTCGAGAAAAATATTAACAAGTTATGAATTTTATCATTGATAAAATGTAAAAATTTCAAACTTTTTTCTATATACTTTGCCACTATTAAATGATTTTTATCAAAATGATATAAAAATCTAATTTTTAAGTTTCTTATTTTAAAAGTTTACTCTAAAGATAAATGTAGTGATAAATCTATTCAGTTAAAAAAGTTTTTTTTCTAGACAATGATTTTACTTTAACTGGCATATTCCACAAATAGTTTAAGTTAGCTCCTTTTTTTCTATTTTTTGATAAAGAGCTTGAATTTTTTAAACTAAAATCATAATCAATATAAAAATATTTTCTATCTGAAATCCCTTTATATTTACTCACTGAGTGATAAGCCCATGGCACGTTTAAAAAAATTAAACAGAAATTTTGATTAATTTTAAAATTTTTTCTAAGACTAATATTCTTTTTTGAGGGAAAAACGTCATAAAAAAAATTTTTTTTTTTTAATTTCCAAAGCTGCAAGTTTCCACCTTTATTTTTTTCAGATTTAGGGTAAAAAATTGAAGATATAAGATGATCTCTTCTATCAATATGCGGACTTTTTAAATATCCTTTTTTCATTAGTGCAAAATTCATATTAAACTTTATTTTTGAATTTATAAATTTTACGTTAACATTTTTATCAATTTCTTTTTTAAATTTCTTTATTATTATTGGTTTTATTTTGCTAAATAAATTTTTAGTTTCTTTAAAAATTTTTTTTTTTTGTAAATTCTTAAATATTATTGATTCTGGAAGAATAATTTTTTTTGTTTCAGAAGAACTTTGAAAAAAAACTTTAGTGCTTTCTACATCTTTATAATTTGGTAAAACTTCATTTAATTTTCTAAGTTTATTCAGGGGGAATAAATTTTTAATTACAATATGAGGAAAAGGCTGAAGCACAACCCTAGATTCTTCAATCTTATTTTTAATCTCACGAAACATAAAGATATAATATTTATCAATTTTTGTTTAATCAATATATTAGTTATAATAACATCATATCTCTCTAAAATTTTTTTCAGTGCATAAATCAAGCCAATTGAGCTATTAGTACTGGTCAGCTGCACGCATTACTGCGCTTCCACATCCAGCCTATCAACGTGG
>MDTB01110104.1_pt1 | contig 30553 bp, 30 predicted proteins | sample 811161 | NCBI WGS metagenome assembly MDTB01 (sample SAMN05326650, study PRJNA326480) | marine metagenome | isolation source: seawater | place: Mediterranean Sea | collected 2009 | reverse complement strand
GAGATTTAGTATGCCAGATAGAAGAAAAGGATATATTCAAAAAGCTACAATTGGAGATCATAAAGTTTATCTTCATACAGGTGAATATGAAGATGGAAAAATAGGAGAAATTTTCATTGATACCAGCAAAGAAGGTGAATTAGTAAAAGCGTTAATGAATAACTTCGCGATAGCTATATCCCTTGGGCTACAGTATGGGGTACCTTTAGATGAATTTATAAATGCTTACGTTAATACAAAATTTGAACCTTCTGGAAAAGTTCATGGTAATGATAGAATATTAAGTGCATCATCTATATTAGATTATATATTTAGAGAATTAGCTATTTCTTATCAAAATAGGGAGGATTTAGCTCACACTCCTTTAATTGGAGGATCGGAAAAATCTAACACTGAAGATGATAAAAATTCAGATGATCAAAACCAATTTTTAAAACTTGTAAAAGATATTACTAGTAAAGGATTTGTTAGAAATAATTATAAAAAAAATCTTGTAGATCTCTCAGATATAAAAATTAACCTTAAGGGTAAAAAATAAACTTATTTTTTCTTTTTTAAAGAAAGGTTAAGTTCCTTCAATTGATCCTCTGATACTTCTGAGGGAGCATTCATCATTAAATCTTGTGCATTTTGATTCATTGGAAACATCGTCACCTCTCTTATATTTTTTTCATTAGCTAATAACATAACTATTCTATCAATACCTGGCGCAATGCCACCATGTGGAGGCGCTCCATAGCTCAAGGCATTAATCATCCCACTAAATTTTTCATTAACCTGTTTGTTATTATATCCTGCTATGGAAAAAAGCTTATACATTAACTCAGGTAAATGATTTCTAATTGCTCCAGAAGATAATTCAATACCGTTACAAACAATGTCATACTGATAAGCTTTAATTTCTAAAGGTTTATCAAAATTTAGTTTTTTAATATCACCTTGGGGCATTGAAAAAGGATTATGACTAAATTTAATTTTTTTTGTTTTTTCATCTAATTCAAACATTGGATAGTCAACTATCCAACAAAATGCAAATTTACTTTCATCTATAAGGTTAAGATCTTTAGCTATTTTGTCTCTTGCCAAAGATGAAATTATTTGGACTTCATGAATATTACCACAAGCAAAAAATATACTATCACCAATTTCAGCTGATGTTATTTTCATAATTTCTTTTAAAGCCTCTTCAGAAAAAAATTTTCCAACTGGTCCTTTACCTGTGATTTTTGTATTTTTTTCCAAAGTAAAATACGCTAAACCAGATGCTCCTTGTTCTTTTGCCCACTTATCAATATTATCAAAAAAATTTCTAGATTTATCTTTTGTATTTTTTGCTACAATACATCTTACTTTTGATCCTTTTTTTACAAGTTTTTTAAATATTTCAAAAGTAACATCATCTCTAGTAAAAATTTTTGTCAAATCACTAATAATTAAAGGATTACGTAAATCAGGTTTATCAGAACCATACTTAAGCATTGCTTCTTCGTAAGAGATTCTTGGAAATTTTTCATGTATTAATTTTTTTGATGAAAAGTTTTTAAATAAATTAACCATCAATTTTTCAACTACTTTGAATACATCTTCTTGTTCTACAAATGACATTTCTAAGTCTAATTGATAAAATTCTCCTGGGCTTCTATCTGATCTTGCATCCTCATCTCTAAAACAAGGTGCAATTTGAAAATATTTGTCAAAACCTGAAATCATTATTAATTGTTTGAATTGTTGAGGTGCTTGAGGGAGTGCATAAAATTTTCCTGGATTCAATCGGCTTGGAACCAAAAAATCTCTAGCTCCCTCTGGACTCGAAGATGTTAAAATTGGTGTTTGAAATTCTAAAAAACCTAATTTTATCATTTCATTCCTTATGAATGAAATAACTTTTGATCTGAGAATGATATTTTTGTGAATTTTTTTTCTTCTTAAATCTAAAAACCTATATTTAAGTCTTATCTCCTCTGCGTATTCTTGATCACTGAATATGGGCATTGGAAGTTCTTTACAAATACCAAGCAATTCAAAACTATCTATAATAACTTCTATTTCACCGGTTTTAATTTCATTATTGATAGTTTCTTTGCTTCTCTCAGCTACCTTTCCAATAATTTTTATTACACTCTCTAACTGAATTTTTTCTAAATTTTTAAAACTGGAATTAGTTTTTTCAATTATACACTGTGTAACTCCATAATTATCTCGTAAATCAATAAATAAAAGATTTCCATGGTCACGTTTTTTATTTATCCAGCCTGATAAAATTATACTAGTCCCTTTATTGGCTTTTGATAATTCGTTACAATTATGTGTTCTATATTTATTCACTTTAAAGTTTCTAATACTTCTTTTATAATCTTAAAATCAATTGATTTTTTCTTTTTTAAACTAATCTCATCAATTTTATATATGAATTCATTTATTTTGCCATATGATCTCTCTACTCTTTTAATGATAAAATCTATTAATTTTCTATCTATAGTGATTTGGCGATCTGAAAAATTTTTCAATATTAAGGCAAAAATTAATTCATCGTCAGGTTTTTCAATATTTGCAACAAGACAATTTTTAGCTCTAGATTTTAAATCATTTAATTTAAAATTAATCTGATTTATTGGAGTTATAGAATTAATAATTAAATATTTATTATCTTGGTCAACTATATTAAATAAAGAATAAACTAATCTTTCATCAATATTTTCACTAAAATTATCTAATATAATGTTTTCATGAATTTTAATTTCTCTTAAGTGCTTATCCTCGAAAGAAACAGCATTTACACTTATTGCTCTAAATTTCTTAGTAAAAATATTGGTTAAATGAGTTTTTCCAGAATATCTCTCACCACAAATATTTAATATATTTTTTTCCCACTTCGGCCAACCACTTATTAAATTAAAAACATAATAATTACTTTTGCTTACATAAAAATCATCATCTCTAAAATTTTCTTTATGATTAAAATTTAATAAAAGTTGGTTCAAATCCCTCATTCAACTATCCAAATTTGATTTTGCTTTTTAATTTTTATCCCTCTTTCATTCATATCATTGATAAACATATCAGGTGAACCATTATATATAATTTTAAAATATAAATTTTGACTATTGAATCTAGATATTTCAAACTTAGAAATTAAATCAAGTTCATTCAAAATATCTTCTACCCATCTAATCTTATTATTTTTGTCTGATTTTATGGAGATAGTTAAAGGCAATTTAATTGAAGTATTAATTTGATTGATACTTTTCCAATAATTTTCATATGAAATCTTTAAATTATCTAATATTAAGTAAAAATCTTTCTCAGAAGTTAAATCAATACTCTCAAAATTTTGATTAATAATTCTTAATGAATTATTTAGTTGCATTTTAGATAATATTTTAAATTTATTATTATCTTTATAGATAATTACTATAATAAAATCATTTAAATCATATTTTTTTATTATTTCTTGAAAATTATAATCTTCAATTGACTTGCTATTTAAAGAGATCAAATTTACATCCTCGATATCTTCATTTGGTAATATATAATTTAATAAGTAAAATCGTTTATTGTTATTATTCCATTTTTCATAAAAAATATTATTATTAAATAGTTGAACTTGTTCTAATTGTAAATCAACCAAAATTGGAATTAATAACAATTTTTTTTTTTTAGGAATTGAGGGAAAAATATTATTTTCCTCAAAAAAATCTAATGTATTTTTTTTATTAAAATTTACATCAAAGTTAACATGATATTTATTATCAATGAATTTTTCATCGCTCATTGTAAAAGAATCGATTAATCCTTTTATTTTAGATAATTGAGTTTTTTTTATTTTTTCTTTATCCTTAGAAGTTGTAATCATAGAGACTAATTCTAAAAAGGCTTCTTTAAATCCTCTATCAATAATTTTTGATTTATTAAAATTGAGCTCAAAAGACTGGGAAATCTTAAGATCTTCAACTTTAAAATTATTAGCAGATAAAGATTCAATCAATATTATATTTATCAATAGAAGATATGAAAAAAAAAATATATATAGATTGATCGAGTTTTTTAATTTTTTAAACTGCATATTTTATACTAATGAAAAAAAATAAATTTACATATGAAAAAAGTGGAGTAAACATAAATGCATCTGACAAATTTATTAAGTTTATATCTAATATTTCTACAAAGAATAAAGGCAAAAAAAAGTTTAAAAATATTGGTGGTTTTGGATCAATTTCAGACATACCCAGCAATTTAAGAAAACCCAAAATTGTAGCATGTACAGATGGAGTTGGTACAAAAATTGAAATTGCCAATCAATTAAACAAATTTGATACTATTGGAATTGATTTAGTGGCAATGAGTGTTAATGATTTAATTGTACAGGGTGCAAGGCCTTTATTATTTTTAGATTATATATCAATTAACAAAATTAACTTAAAAAAACTTAGATCAATTTTAAAAGGTATTATTAGAGGATGTAAAATTTCAGAATGTGAACTAGTTGGTGGTGAAACAGCAGAAATGCCTGGAACTTACACAAAAGGTAAATTTGATATTGCTGGTTTTGCAGTAGGAATTGTCGAAGAAAATAAAATTTTAAAAAAAAAAAAAATTAAAAAAAATGATTTAATATTAGCAATACCATCTAGTGGAGTTCATTCTAATGGTTATTCATTAATAAGGTATATTTTAAGTAAAAATAAAATTAATTTAAAAAGAAATAAATTTTTAAAAGAAGAACTTTTAAAGCCTACAAAAATTTATGTTAAAGAAGTTCTAAATTTAATTAAACATAATTTAATTAATGGATGTGCAAATATAACTGGTGGTGGAATTGCTGATAATATAAAAAGGGTTATTCCAGAAAATTTAACAGCAAATATCGATTTAAATAAAATAAAAACTAAAAGTATATTTAACTGGTTAAAAAAAAATAAGATTGATGACAAAGAAATGTTAAAAACTTTTAATTGTGGTGTCGGATTTTGTCTTATTATAAATAAAAAAAATTTTAGTAAAATTAAAAAATTTTTTAACAAAGATTATAAACCATATATTATAGGTAAAATAATTACTGGAAAAAATAAAATTAAAATTAATGGTAAAATTAACTGGTCTTAAAAAAGTAAAAACTGCAGTTTTTATATCTGGCAAAGGTTCAAATTTAAAAAATTTAATAAAATTCTCTAAATCTAAAAAATCTCCTATTACAATAGATTTGATTGTTTCAAATAAATCTCAAGCTAAGGGTCTAAAATATGCAAACCAATATAGAATAAAAAAAAAAATATTTAATTTTTCAAAAAAAACTTATGAAAAAAATAATTTGTTATTTCTAAAAAAAAATAAAATCACTTTAATTTGTCTTGCAGGGTTTATGAAAATTTTATCAAAAAACTTTATCAAAAAATTCCAAGGTAAAATAATTAATATACATCCCTCATTGCTTCCAAAATACAAAGGTTTAAATACACATATTAGAGCTTTAAAAAGAAGTGAGAAATTTGCAGGATGTACCGTTCATTATGTAACATCAAAACTCGACTCTGGAAAAATAATTTTACAAAAAAAGGTTAAAATATCTGAAAAAGATAATCATATTTCGTTGGCAAGAAAAGTTCTTAAAAAGGAACATTTAATTTATCCAGCCGCTATTATGAAAATTTTAACTTAATCTTTAAAAAAAAAATCAATTTCTATCTTAGCATTATCAACACTGTCAGAACCATGTACAGAATTTTTATCGATTGATAATCCAAATTTTTTTCTAATTGTTCCTTCTTTTGCTTCTTTTGGATTTGTAGCGCCCATTAACTCTCTATTTGCTAATACAGCACTCTCTTTTTCAAGTATCATTACTACTATTGGGCCTGATGATAAATAAGCACATAATTCATTGTAAAATGGCTTAGTTTCGTGCACTTTATAGAATTGTTCAGCTTCATTTTTTGCTAATTGAATTTTTTTTTCTTTTACAATTTTAAAACCTTTATTAATGAATATTTCTTTAATTTCTCTATCTAAATTTCTCTCGACTGCATCTGGTTTTATAATTGAAAGTGTTTGTTCTAAATTATTCATAGTTATCTTCCACGAATTGATTTAACAACCTTACGCCATAACCTGTTGCTCCACTCGGGTTTAAAGCGCCTCCATATTTAGAGAAAGCCATCCCAGCTATGTCTAGATGGGCCCAAGGTGTTTTATTAATTATGAATCTTTGCAAAAATTGTGCTGCTGTTGTTGAACCTGCTCCTCCTACATAGTTTATATTTTGCATATCAGCAGTTTTAGAGTCCATAAGTTTATCATAGTTTTTATGAAGAGGTAATCTCCACACTTTTTCATCTACTTTTTCTCCAGCATCAAAAATCTGTTTTGAAAGTTTATCATTATTTGAAAAAAGTCCAGCATATTCAGATCCTAAGCAAACAATTATTGCACCAGTTAATGTGGCTAGGTCAATCATAAATTGAGGTTTAAATTTCTTTTCAGTAAAAGTTAAAGCATCTGCTAAAACTAATCTTCCTTCTGCATCAGTATTTAAAACTTCTATAGTTTTTCCGCTATAAGATTTAACTATATCTCCAGGTCTTTGTGCATTTCCTCCAGGCATGTTTTCAACAAGTCCTACTACCCCAACGGCATTTATTTTTGCTTTTCTTATTGCAAAGTTTTTCATTAATCCAACAACTACAGCAGATCCTGCCATATCGTATGTCATATCTTCCATAAATTTTGCAGGTTTTAAAGAAATACCCCCCGTATCAAAACAAACACCCTTTCCAACAAAACCTAAGGGTTTTGATTTTGATTTTGTTCCATTCCACTCAATAGTGACGAGATAGGACCCTCTTATACTTCCTTGTCCTACGCCTACTAAAGCATTCATTCCTAATTTTTTTAATTTTTGTTCATTATAAACAGTAACTTTTAATCCAAATTTTTTTAATTTAAGTAATCTTTTGGCATACTCATCAGGATGTAAAATATTTCCAGGTTCTGACACAAGATCTCTAGTGAAAAATGTACCATCTTCTAGAGCTTTAAATTTTAATTTATTCTTTACAAACATATTGCTTTGTCTTCCAATTAAAGAAATTGTTGTAATATTTTTTATTTTTTTTGATTTATAAATATTGAATTCATATGATTTCAACTTTAATCCATGTAAAAACCGTCCTATAAAATCTTTTCCTGTTTTAGTTTTTACACTTTCAGCAAATATAGATATTTCATTTAATAAATTTTTTTTTATAAAATTATAAAATTCAGCACCTAAATTTTCTACTCCATTTCCTTTAAGATCTTTTTTTAAAGATATCAAAATAATCCTAGTTTTTTCGTTTAAGTTGAAAGAGATAATATTTTCTTTATTTATTTTCCTATTTTTTAAAGTCTTTTCAACATAACTTGCTTGATTTTTTGATATGAAATTTTTTAAATTTTTTGTTTGAAACTTCTCATCAGTAAACAAAACAATTGCCTCAAGATTGCTTGATTTAGCCTTATTTTTATATGTAAATTTAATAGTCATAAATTTTTAAATACACTCTACACGTGTTCGATGGTATATATGAAGAAAATTATTATATTTCAATGAAAAAATTAATCTTTAGTAAATTTTTATTAGATAATCTTAATTTCTTTCTAATCATATCCATTACGTTAACACTAATTGTTTGGATAATACAAGCTGTAAACTTCCTAGATTTTGTTACAGAGGATGGGCACAATTTCAAAATATATATGTATTATACTCTTTTAAATTTTCCAAAAATTTTTTCTAGGGTTTTGCCTTTTGTTTTTTTTATTTCTCTCTTTTATACTTTAACAAAATATGAAAATAAAAATGAACTAATAATATTTTGGATTAACGGCATTACAAGAAAAACCTTTATAAATACTATAATCATATATTCTCTATTTTTTTTAATTTTTCAAATTTTACTTACAACCTACATGGTTCCAAAATCACAGGACAAAGCTAGATCATTTATTAGATCTTCAAATATAGATTTTTTTCCATCTTTAATTAAAGAAAAAAAATTTATTGATACAGTCGAAGGGTTAACAATTTTTGTTAATAAAAAAGAAAAAAATTTATTACAAAATATTTTCTTAAAAGAATCGACCTCAGGTGATGAAGCACAAATTATATATGCTAAGTCAGGATCTATTGTTAATAAAAATGATTTAAATTTTTTAATTCTTTATGAAGGTGAGATAATTAATATTGATGATAAAAATATCACGAAGTATAGTTTTGAAAAAACAGAGTTAAATCTTTCAAAATATACTACTAAGTCTACGACATTTCCTAAGATACAAGAATTAAAATCCACATCTTTATTTAAATGTTTAAAGAAAATATTAACTAATAACCAATTTGTTGAAATAAAATTTTTAATTTGTAACAAAGATTCTTTAATAAGTGTAAATCAAGAACTGATAAAAAGATTTTATGCTCCTTTTTTTATTCCATTGATTGCTTTAATTGCATCAATTTTAATCTTAAAATCAAAAGATAGTTCAAATTATTCAAAATTTAGAATAAAAGTTTTTTTATACGTTTTATCTATAATTATTTTTTCTGAAATTTCTCTGAAATATGCAGGTATAAATAAACTTTCAAGTTTAATCTTTTTACTGAGTCCATTAATAATTTTTTTAATTAATTATATTTTAATATTTAAGAAACTAACTATAGCTAAATAAAATGACACCTAGAATTTATCAATTATATATTATTAAAAATTACCTGAAGACTGTATTGCTAATAACTTTTGTTTTCTTTAGTGCAATATTTGTATTAAATATATTTGAAGAAATTTCATATTTTAAAGAAAGTGATAAAAAGATTATTTTTCCGATAATTTTAACTTTTCTTAATACACCATCAATTTTATATGAAATTTTCCCTTTCATTTTTTTAATATCAACTCAATTTTTTTTTATAAGGGTTTTTGATAAAGATGAACTAAATGTATTTAAAAATTTTGGTATTACAAATTACAAAATTATTAAAACAATTACTTTTACTTCTTTGCTACTAGGAATTTTTATTGTGACTATATTTTATAATTTGTCATCAAAGTTCAAATATATATATTTTGACTTAAAAAGTGGTCAATCTAAAGATAATAAATATCTAGCTGTAATAACCAATAATGGAATTTGGATCAAAGATGAATTCAAAGAAAAAATAAATATAATTAATGCTAAGAAACTTGTAAAAAATAAACTGATGGATGTTTCAATTTCTCAATTTGACAATAATTTTAATATTATTAGGTATATTTATACAAATGAAGCTAATATTGAGAATAATGATTGGTATTTAAAAAAAGCAACTATATCTAAAGACAATAATAAATCTGTTAAAAATGAATTTATTTTCAGAACAAATTTTAATTCTGAAAAAATTAAAAGTTTATTTTCAAATCTTTCTTCTCTTACGTTTTTTAAACTTCAAAAACTTAAAAAGGAGTATGAGCAATTAGGCTATTCTACCTCTGAAATAAATGGTCATTTCCAAAAACTCTATTCGTATCCTGTGTATCTCACAATAATGTGTCTATTTGCATCGATAATAATGCTTAATATAAAACACAATAATCCAATAACTTTTAATTTAGTTATGGGAATACTAATATCAGTAATTATTTATTACTTTAATTTTTTTATATTTTCTTTAGGAGAAAATGAATATATGCCAATAGAATTATCAGTTTGGTTACCACTAATAATTATATTTTTTTTCTGTTGTATTGGATTGGTTAGGATAAATGAAAAATAAAACTTTTTATATAAATATACTGCTTTTATTTATTATATTTTTTAATAAAGCGAATTCAGATAATCTAGAATTTTTGACAAAAGATATAGAAATTCTTGATAAAGGAAATTTAATTCAAGCTGAAAATGATATAAAAATTATTGATAAAATTGACAAGATTGAAATAACTGCAGAAAAATTTAAGTATGATAAAAAAAAACTACTCCTTACTCTTACTAATAATATTGAATTTACAGATAACATAAATCAATTAAAATTAAATGCTGAAAAAATGTTTTTTGATAGAAAAAAAAATATTATATCAACAGTAGGGTCCTCTTCAGCTTTACTAGAAAATAATTATATTATTGATTCAAAAAATTTATTTTTTGATAGAAATAAAAATGAATTTTACTCTAGCTATAAAACAAAAATAAAAGATAACTTTGGAAATATAATCATACTAAATAAATTTAAACTTTATAATTCTAATAAGATTTTAAAAGGAAGTGATGCTACATATATCGATAATATGAAAAACAAACTTAATCTTAAAGAATTAATGGTTAATTTAAGAGATAATAAATTTTCGGGTAAAGATTTTAATTTGGAATTATATAATGCAACTTTTGGTAATCCAACAAATAATCCTAGAATGAAAGGTAACGTAATTAATGCAACAGAAAATGAAACTAAGATTTCAAAGGGTGTTTTTACAACTTGTAAAAAAACTGAAAAATGTCCTCCTTGGCAAATGTCAGCAGAAACAATCACTCATAATAAATCAAAAAAAATTATTGATTATAAAAATGCATGGCTAAAACTCTATGATATACCAGTTTTATACTTTCCAAAATTTTTTCATCCAGACCCTACTGTTAAAAGACAATCTGGGTTTCTTATTCCAAAATATCTTAACAGTTCAAAAACTGGAAATTCAGTTGATCTTCCTTATTACCATGTCTTAGCTGACAATAAAGATATGACTTTTACTCCTAGAATTTATTCATCTGAACAATTATATCAATTAGAATATCGCCAAGTAGGAAAAGAGACCAAAAATATGGTCGATTTTAGTTTTGCACATAAAGAAAATGATAACAAAACTCACTTTTTCTCTAATTCAACAGTTAATTTAGGTCTTAGTGCTTTTGAATTCAGTAGTCTTGAATTAAATCTTCAAAATACTTCTAAAGATACTTATCTAAAAACATATAAGCTAAAATCTCCACTAATTACTAACGATTCAGTTTTAAATTCGAATTTGAAATTTGAAGCGAGTAGAGAAGATTTGTCTATAGATACAAGTTTTCAAGTTTATAATGATTTAAATAAAAGAACATCAAGTAATAAGTACGAATATGTATATCCAGAATTTAATATAAATAAAATAGTAGAATTAGATTCAAACAAATTTGATCAGCTAGTTATAAATTCCTCAGGCTATCAAAAACAATTTGATACAAATATTTATGAAGCAGTTTCTATAAACGATTTCATTTATAAGTCTAATGGAAAATATACAAATACTGGAATAAAAAATAACTATAGTCTTTTACTTAAAAATACAAATATAAAAGGGAAAAATTCCTCTAAATATGAAAATGATTTGAATCATGATTTGTTGACATCTTTTATAATGGAAAGCTCTTATCCATTAAAAAAAGAAACAATGGCTTATAATAATTATTTTACTCCAACTATTTCTTACAGATTTAGTCCTAATAATTCAAAAGATATTAGAAATGATGATAGAAGAATAGACATAAACAATATCTTTTCATTCAATAGGTTAGGCAGATCAGATACAATCGAAAACGGCCACTCTATTACATTGGGTGCAAAATATGAAAAAAAAGATAAAAAAAATAATGATTTTATATTATTGAATATGGCATCAGTATTTAGAAATGAAGCCAATGATGATTTACCTATTAAAAGTTCAATAGGAAGAAAAACATCTGATTTAGTTGGAAATTTTAAAATTATACCTAATGAGCATATAAATTTTGACTATAATTTTTCAATAGACAATAATCTAGATAGATCAAATTATGATTCAATTAAAACAAATTTGAGTCTTAATAACTTTGCCACATCTTTTGAATACTTGGAAGAAAATAATTTTATAGGAAATGAAAGTTATATTACAAATGAAACTTCATATAGCTTTAGTGATCAAAAAAAGTTAAAATTTAGTACAAGAAAAAATAAAAAAACTGATTTAACAGAATTCTATAATTTAATTTATGAATATAAAAATGACTGTTTAACAGCAGCTGTTGAGTATAATAAAGAATATTATCAAGATACAGATTTTCAGCCTAATGAACAAATTTATTTCTCAATAACTATTATACCATTTGCTCAAACAAACCTTCCTGGAATAAATAGATGAAAGTAAAAACAATCAAATATCTATTTTTTTTTTTACTATTTTTTTTTAGTTCTTATAAATTTAGCAATTTAGATGCAGCAGAAGTTAAAATTTTATACAAAATAAATGACCAAATTATTACTAATATAGATGTTAAAAAAGAATTGAGATATTTAAAGATTTTAAATGATGATTTAAATTATCTAGATGAAGGCTCTGCTCTACAAATAGCAAAAAAATCTTTAATAAATGAAAAAATAAAATTAATAGAGATAAAAAAAAATCTTGTAACAAATAATGATAATGAAGAATATTTAGAAAGAATTATAAATCAATTTTATTTAAGAATGAATTTAAGTAATAAGGGAGATATAAAAAATTTTCTAAAAAAAAATAGCTTTTCTGAAGATTTTATAGAAAAAAAATTAAGAATAGAAACTCAATGGAATGAACTAATTTTTTTAAAATATAGAAATCAAATTGATATAGATAGAGATAAATTAAGAAAAAAATTAGATAAAAATCTATCAAATAAAAAAAAGCAGGTATCTTACCATTTATACGAAATATTGTTTGTGCCCGAAAATACAAGTAAAATAGAATCTTTGTATGAAGAAATAAAGAAAAGCATTGATACAATTGGTTTTAAAAACACAGCAAATTTATATAGCATATCTGATACTGCTAAAAATGGAGGCGAAATTGGTTGGGTCAAAGAATTCCAATTAAATAAAAAAATAAGAAATAAATTGAAAAATTTAAAAATTGGCCAAATAGCCGAACCAATAGCAACTTCAAATGGTCAATTGATTTTAAAAATTGAGGATTTTAAACAAATTGAAATTAGTCTAGATGTTAATCAAGAACTAGATAAATATATAATTAACGAAAAAAATAGACAATTAAATCAATTTTCAAAAATTTATTTTAAAAAGTTAAAAGAAAATATTAAAATAAATGAAAAATAAACCAATAATCATAGTTGCTGGAGAACCATTTAGTATTTTTTTAGAAATTTTATTTAAATCTAAAAAAAAATTTAGATCTAGAAATCCAATTTTATTAATAGTTTCAAAAAAATTGTTAATAAAGCAGATGAAAAAATTGAAATTTAATTTCAAAATTAATGAAATTAATAAAGACAAGATTAATTTTAATAAACTAGATAATAAAAATATAAATTTAATTAATGTAGATTTCAAATTTAAAAATTTTTTTGATAAAATTTCTGATAATTCAAACTCCTATATAAATAATTCATTTAATCTTGCTCTTAGACTATTAAAGCAAAAAAAGTTTTCTGGTTTGATTAATGGACCAATATCTAAAAAGAACTTTTTAAAACAAAGATTTTATGGAATTACAGAATACCTAGCAGATAAAACAAATAAAAAAAATAAAGTGGCAATGTTGATCCATAACAAAAAATTATCTGTTAGTCCCATAACAACTCATTTGCCTTTAAAAAATGTTCACAAATATTTGACTAAAAAAAAAATTATTAACCATGTAAAATTAATAAATAAATTCTACAAAAAAAGATTTAATAAAAATCCAAAAATTGCAATAACTGGGCTAAATCCACATTGTGAAAGTAATTATAAGTCTAGTGAAGAAGACAGAATTATTAAACCTGCAATTAAATCTTTAATAAATTTAGGATATAATGTTAAAGGTCCTTTTGCTGCAGATACGATATTTATGAAAGATAATTATAAAAATTTTAGTGTAATAGTTGGCATGTATCACGATCAAGTTTTAACACCCATGAAATCCTTATTTGGATTTAATGCAATAAATATTACATTAGGATTACCGTTTATTAGAATTTCTCCTGATCATGGTCCAAATGTTAGAATGTTAGGTAAAAATTTATCCAATCCTAAAAGCTTAATTGAATCCTTAAAATTTTTGAATAATAAGTGAAGTATAGAGCAAAAAAAAGTTTAGGACAAAATTTCTTAATAGACCAAGATGTTTTAAATAAAATTATAAATACAGTCGAAGTACAAAATAGATATATTCTAGAAATAGGGCCAGGAAGTGGAAATTTAACAGAATATATTCTCAAAAAAAATCCAAAAAAAATGTATGTAATTGAAAAAGATAATGAATTGTCTTTATTTTTAAAAAAAAAATTTGAAGACCGAATTGAAATTATTAATGATGATATATTAAAAATATCAGAAAAAAAAATTTCAAATGAAGTGTTAACTGTTTTTGGAAATCTTCCATATAATATTTCTACTGAAATTCTATCTAAATGGATAGCTAATTTAGACAAATATATTTGGTTTGATAAGCTAGTATTAATGTTTCAAAAAGAAGTCGCTAATCGGATAATTGCTTACTCAAATACTTCTAATTATGGAAGATTATCAATTTTATCTAATTGGAAATTAGAAATAAAAAAGATTATAGATATTAAACCAAAAAGTTTTATACCAAAACCTAAAGTAGATAGTTCTTTATTAGTTTTTTCTCCAAAGAAAAATTTTTTTGATTTAAAAAATGCAAAAAATCTTGAAATGGTTACTCGAATTTTTTTTAATCAAAGAAGAAAAATGATTAAAAAACCATTTGCTCAATTATTTAAAGATCCTCAAAAAATAGCAAAAAAATTAAATATTGATTTAAATCTCAGACCTCAAAATTTAGAACCTGAAATATATTACAAAATTGTAAGAGAGTATGAATTTCTACGAAGTTAAAATATCAACATGTTTTCTGATAAAATCTTTATCATAATCTTTAGATCCGTTATTAATCTCTGCATCAATTAAATTACCGATCTTTAAATAACAATCATCAAGATTATCATTTATAACTACATAGTCATAATTTATCCAATGTAAAACATCTCTACTGAACTCTTTCATCCTTTCTTCTACAATTAGTTTATCTTTCATATCTCTATTTGACAGTCGATTAAATAGAACTTTCTTACTTGGTGGTAAAACAAAAAATGTAATTAATTTATAATTTAATTTTTTATTTTTAATTTGATCTGCCCCCTGCCAATCAATATCAAATACTACGTTTTCTCCTTTTTCTAATTTATCTATAACTGGACTTCTAGTTGTTCCATAAAAATTATTAAATACCTTTGCATATTCTAAAAACTCATCATGCTTAATTAGAGATTGAAATTTTTTTTCGTTTACAAAATAATAGTCCTGATCAGGAATTTCATCTATCCTTGGTTTTCGAGTTGTGTGGGATATTGATATATTAAAATTTTTATTTTTAGCTAAAAGTTTAACTAATGTAGTTTTTCCTGCTCCAGATGGGGATGATAATATAACCATTATCCCATCTTTATTAAAAGACATTAAATTTTATTAGTTACTTTTACTCTCTATAAATTTAACTGCATCACCTACTGTTAAAATTTTTTCAGCTTCATTATCAGAAATTTCTGAACCAAATTCTTCTTCAAAAGCCATTACTAATTCTACTGTATCTAAACTATCAGCTCCTAGATCATCAATGAAACTTGACTCATCTGTTACTTTGGCTTCATCAATACCTAAATGATCTGCTACAATTTTCTTTACCTTACTTGAAATATCTTCTGACATAATGTTCCCTTTTGTTATATTTCCGTTAATAGATTAAATAGAAGGTTTGTCAACCCATATACATGCCCCCATTTACATGTATTGTTTCGCCAGTGATATAAGAAGCTTGATCTGATGATAAAAAAGCAACAGTATTGGATACATCTTCACCACTACCAAGTCTACTCATAGGAATTCTAGATGTTAAAACTGCTTTAATGCTCTCAACGATTTTATCGGTCATATTAGATTGAATAAAACCTGGAGAAACACAATTTACAGTAATATTTTTCTTTGCATACTCAATTGCTAAACTTTTTGACATAGCTACCATACCTGCCTTGGAAGCTGCATAATTTGATTGTCCTAGATTTCCAGTATGACCTACTATTGAGGTAATATTAACAATTCTTCCATATTTATTTTTTAACATTTTTTTTATTGCGTATTTACAAAGAAAAAAGGTTGCGCTCAAATTTATATCTATAACCTTTTGCCATTCTTCATTTTTCATTCTTAAAGATAGATTGTCTATAGCTATACCTGCATTATTAATTAAAATATCTAAACCAGTTAATTGAGATGAAGCATTTTCAATAAATTCTTCTATTCTAGAGTGATCTGAAATATCAAATTTTAAAATATTAATATTTGGAAATTCTTTTTTTAATTTATCTAGTTTTTCAGTATTTGTCCCTGTTGCTAAAATTGTACCATTTAAAGATAAAAATCTTTTAACAAGGGATTTACCTATGGCGCCTGTAGCACCAGTAATTAATATTTTTTTACCTTCAAAATTAATCATTAATTAAACTTATATCTTCTTCATTATTTATTGCACTAACTTTTACATCTTTATTAATTCTTTTAATCAAACCAGATAATACTTTTCCAGGCCCAATTTCTATAAATTCTTTTACTCCGCTATTAATCATAAAATTGACGCTTTCTCTCCATCTCACTCTACTTTCTATTTGTTTAATCAATAGATCGTTTAACATTAAAGAATTATCAATTTTTTCAGCAGTAACATTTGAAATTAAGTTATTTTTTAATTCTTTAAAATTAAATTTTTTGAGTTCTTGACTCATGGTAATTGTAGCTTTTTCCATTAGTTTACAGTGAAACGGAGCACTTACAGGTAATTTAATATTTTTAATATTATTCAATTTTAAATCATCTATAAATTTATCAATATCAACTAAATTTCCACTAACAACTACTTGTCCATTAGAATTATCATTTGCTATATAGCAATTATATTTTTTTTTATTTTGATCAAGTATATTTTCAATTTTTTCTACACTTGAGCCTAGGATTGCTAACATTCCACCTTCTCCTTTGGGTACTGCATTTTGCATTGCTTTTGCTCTAATTTTTAAAATTCTTAAAGTATCTGAGAAACTTAAGCCCTCTGCACATGCGATTGCAGTATATTCACCTAGAGAATGTCCAGCAAAAAAATTTGCTTTATTTAAATTAATGTTAAATTCCTTTTTTAAAATCTGAAATATAGAATATCCTACTAAGAAAATAGATGGTTGTGTATTTTCTGTTAAATCCAATTTTTCTTTAGGTCCATTCAAAATTAAATCTGATATAGAAAAGTCCAAAATCTCATCCGCTTCATGAAAAAGTTTTTTAACACTTTCAAACTTAGCATAAAACTCTTTGCCCATTCCTACTGCTTGTGAGCCCTGACCTGGAAAAATTACTGAAAACATTTAATTTTTTAAATTTTTTTATGCTTTTAAGTGTTGTAATTCAAGAATTATAATAGTATATCCTCATTTTTTATTAAAGAATTATTATGAATTTATATGAACATACAATAGTGGCTAGACAAGACGTAAGTCCAAGTCAAATCAAACAATTAATTGATAAATATTCAAAAATTGTTGAAAAAAATGATGGAAATATTGTACAAACAGAAAATTGGGGCCTACTAAATCTTTCATATATAATAAAAAAAAATAAAAAAGGGAACTATATTCACTTTAAAATTAAAGGAAGCGGTAAGATTATAAATGAATTAGAAAAAAATGAGAGCCTTGATAAAAATCTATTAAGATATCTTACGGTAAAAGTTAAAAAATTTGATCTCAAAGCAAATTATTTTTCAAAAAAAGTAGATGAGGTTGAAAAAAATGATAGTGAGAAATAATAATTATGGCAATTAAAAAAAGAGGTGGAAATAAAAAAGGAAAGCAAAGTAATTTTGCAAGGTTAAGTATATTTCAACCTAATAAATATAAATTTACAAAATCCTGTCCACTATCAATTAAAGGCGCACCTACTATAGACTACAAAAATATTAAACTTTTAAAGAAGTATGTAACTGAAAATGGAAAAATAATGCCCTCAAGAATTACTAATGTCAGTCAAAAGAAACAAAGAGAACTTTCAATATCAATCAAACGAGCAAGAAATTTAGCTTTAATATAAATGAAAGTAATATTGTTAGAAAATCTAAGAACATTTGGATCAATTGGAGATATAATTGATGTAAAAAGAGGTTTCGCTAGAAACTATTTATTAGTTAATAAAAAAGCACTTTACGCATCAAAAAAGAATATAAGCGAAGTAAATAAGATCAAATCAGATTTAGGAAAAAAAGAATTAGAAAGAAAAAAAGAAGCCAAAATAACTGCAGAAAAAATTGATGGGAAAAAATACTCAATTAAAAAGTTAAGTACTGAGAATAAGGAATTGTACGGTTCAGTTAAACCGACTGAAATATCTAAAATAATTTTAGAAAAAGAAAAATTAGATATTAAACCTTCATTAATACAACTAGCAAAAGAAATTAAATCTTTGGGAACATACAAAGCTAAAATAGATCTTCATTCAGAAGTACAAGCTAATATATCAATAGAAGTTATACCAGCAGAAACGATCGAATAATTATACAATCTTTTCCCCATATACTTTTTATCATTTTTAATTAATATTTTTTAAGTTAAAGATTGTTAATGAATAATAATTTAAGTGTCGTCAAAGATAATTTTAAAGAATTACCAAATAATATAGAAGCCGAACAAGCTGTAATGGGTTCTATTCTTGTTTCAAATGATATTTTTGATGAAATCAATACAATTATTTCAAATGTTAATTTTTATGATCCTATGCACCAAAAAATTTATGCTGCTATAGAAAATCTTATTTACAAAGGAATGCTTGCAAATCCAATTACTCTTAAAAATTATTTTGAAAATGAAAAAGATGATATTAATGTTCCAGAATATTTAGTCAAAATTACCAAATTTTCAACTTCAACAAGACAAGCTATAGAATACTCAAAAATAATTTATGATATGTTTGTAAGAAGAGAACTAATCAAAATTTCTGAAAATACAATTGATATAGCAAAACTTAATGACTTAAATATAAGTGGTCAAAATATTATCGAAAAATCAGAGAGACTTTTGTTTGACTTGGCTGAAAAAGGTTCATTCAATTCTTCTTTAGTTAAATTTGATGAAGCAATGAAATTAACAATCGAGATGGCTTCAAATGCTTACAAAAATGAAGAAGGAATAGTAGGTGTTCCAACTGGTTTAAGAGATTTAGATGATAGACTTGGCGGATTACATAATTCTGATTTGATAATTATTGCTGGAAGACCTTCAATGGGGAAAACTGCATTGGCTACAAATATAGCATTTAATGCAGCTCAAAAATTACAAGATACAGGAAAAAAATCATCTATAGCATTTTTTTCTTTAGAAATGTCTTCTGAACAACTTTCAACTAGAATTTTAGCTGAACAATCTAGAATAAAGTCTAATGATATAAGAAGAGGTAAAATTTCAGAGGAACAATTTGATAAATTTATAGAAACGTCAAAAAATATATCGGAACTACCTTTGTTTATAGATGAAACCCCAGCAATAAGTATTGCAGCTTTAGGAAATAGAGCTCGAAGAATTAAAAGATTATTTGGACTAGATATGATTGTAGTAGATTATATCCAGCTAATGAGAGCTTCATCGAATAATAGAGATGGAAGAGTTCAGGAAATTTCTGAAATTACTCAAGGTTTAAAAGCTATAGCAAAAGAATTATCTGTTCCTGTTGTAGCACTTTCACAATTATCAAGAGCTGTCGAACAGAGAGATGACCACAAGCCGCTATTATCAGATCTTAGAGAATCAGGTTCTATCGAACAAGATGCAGATGTAGTTATGTTTGTTTATAGAGCTTCTTACTATCTAGAAAGAAAAGAACCTCAAGTTGCAACAGTTGAACATGCAGAATGGCAAGCAAAAATGAGTGAAATAGCTCATTTAGCTCAAATTATAATAGCAAAACAACGGCATGGTCCCACTGGAAATATTGATCTAGAATTTGAGGCAATGTTTACAAAATTTAAAGATAAAGATACTCAAACTTATTAATATAAAATATATAATGGTATTAAATGTTTACACATTTATATCAGAATATTGTTTTAAAAAATTCTAAAAGTATTTTTGTACTTTTAATAATATGTTTATGTGGATTTGGTTATTTTTCTAAAGATTTTAGATTAGATGCTTCTTCAGATACTTTGTTAATAGAGGGTGATCCAGACCTAAAGTATTTAAATGAAATTACTGAAAGATATGGTGCAAAAGAATTTCTAGTTTTAACTTTCTCTCCTAAAGAAAAAATGACTTCCGAAAATTCAATTAATAATTTGTTAAGTTTAAAATACAAAATTCAAAGTCTTAAATGGGTACATAGTGTAGTAACAATATTAGATATTCCTCTTCTTAATAGCACAGATAAAACATTAACAGAAAGATTACAAAATTTTAGTACTTTAAAAAGTGAAGGAATTAATAAAGAAAGAGGTTTTAAAGAAATTTTAAATAGTCCAGTTTTTAGAAACTTTGTAATAAGTGAAGATGGGAAAACCACTGGTATTATTGTTTACATCAAAAAAGATAAAGAATTACATAAATTAAAAAATAAAAACACAAAAGAAATAGAAGCCTATAAAGATATTTTAAAGAAAAAAAATCATGAAAATATCATTGAAATAAGAGAAGTTATAAAAAGCTATAAAGATGTCGGCACAATTCATCTAGGAGGAATACCAATGATAGCGGATGACATGATGTCATTTATAAAAAACGATATTATAGTTTTTGGTATTGGCGTTTTATTATTTATCATTTTAACTCTCTGGTTTATTTTTAGAAAATTGATATGGATAATAGTTCCTATTAGTAGTTGCTTTTTTTCAGTAGTTATTATGATAGGTCTATTAGGTTTACTAGGATGGAAAGTTACAGTTATATCATCAAATTTTATTGCTCTTATGTTAATTTTAACAATGGCGATGAATATTCACTTAAGTACACGTTTTTTACAATTAAAAAAGAGTAATCCTCAAAAAAAAAATTCTGAAATTATTTTAATATCTACTAGTAAAATGTTTTGGCCTATATTGTATACAGTTCTAACAACAATTTGTGCATTTCTTTCACTAATTTTTAGTGAAATCAAACCAATTATAGACTTTGGTTGGATGATGACCCTTGGTCTAATTACATCATTTATTATTACTTTTACCTTGCTCCCTTGTTTATTAAATTTCATGTCCAATGAAAAAACTCAACTAAAAGAAAAAAAGGATTCTAAAATAACTTCTTTTTTTGGAGAAGTTTCAATAAGTAATAAAAAAATTACATTAATAACCACAATTATAATAATCATTTTAAGTATAGTGGGCATTAGTCGTTTAGAGGTAGAAAATAGTTTTATAAACTATTTTAATAAAAATACTGAAATCTATAAAGGTATGAAACTTATAGATGAAAAACTTGGTGGTACAACTCCATTAGAAGTAATATTAAAGTTTAGTAAAATAAAAAATTCAAAAACAGAAAACAAAGAAGCTGATGAGTTTGACGATTGGGAAGATGAAGGACAAAACCAAGACAAGTATTGGTTTACAAAAAATAAGATAGAAAAAATAGAAAAAGTCCATAAATACCTAGATAGTTTAGAGCCTGTTGGTAAAGTTTTATCCTTTTCATCAATTATTGAAGTAGCTACACAATTAAATAATAACAAACCTTTGGATGCACTTGAGATAGGTGTTTTGTATTCAAAAATTCCTGAGTCTATAAAAAAAGAAATAATTAACCCCTATATCTCAATAAAAGATAATGAGGCTAGAATTAGCTTAAGAATAAAAGACTCTCAAGAGGGATTAAGAAGAAATGAATTAATAAATAAAATTCAATATGATCTAGAAAATAATCTTAAATTAAATACTGATGAATTTAAACTTGGTGGCGTTTTAATTTTATTTAATAATCTTCTCCAAAGCTTATTTAAATCCCAGATTCTAACTCTTGGTTTTGTTATGTCTGGTATATTTGCAATGTTTCTAATTTTATTTAAAAATTTAAGATTATCTTTAATAGGTATTGTGCCTAATTTTATTGCTGCTTTTTTTATTTTAGGAATAATTGGTTTGCTAAAAATTCCTCTTGATATGATGACTATTACAATTGCAGCTATCACAATTGGTATAGCGGTGGATAATAGCATTCACTATATCTATAGATTCCGTGAGGAGTTTAATAAAAATGGTGATTATTTTAAAACCTTGAGACTATGTCACTCAACCGTTGGAGTAGCTATTTTGAACACCTCCATAACAATAGTATTTGGTTTTTCAATTTTAATTTTTTCTAATTTTATTCCTACTATTTATTTTGGTATATTTACAGGTATTGCGATGCTTCTGGCAATGATATCTGTTTTGACTCTTCTTCCAACTCTTATCCTTTTAACTAAGCCATTTTCAAATAAATCCAAATCATAATGGATATATTAAAAAATATTTTTAACTCAATCTCAATTTTTGATTTAATTTACTTAATTATAACTATTTTTTCTTTAATTAAATGTTCAAAAAAAGGCTTTGTTTTGAGCATTCTTGCAGCATCAAAATGGTTATTAGCATATGTCATAACCCTTATTGCTTTTCCAAAAGTAAAGCCGCATGTAAAAGGTTTTATCGATAATGAATACATTTTAGATATTTTTTTAGGTATTGGACTTTTTGCAATAATAATTTTTATTATACTAATGATTAACAAAGGTATTAGCAAAGCAGTCACTTATACTGGTTTAGGTAGAATTGATACTATTTTTGGATTCTTTTTTGGCTTTATTAGAGGATATATTATTTGTGTATGTATATTTTCAACTGCTACTATAGTTTATAATCATAACAAATGGTCAATAAAGTCAGATGAATCGTTAACCTTTTCATATGTTGAAAAAGGTAGTAACTATCTAATCAAAGAATTCCCTGATGAAAAAAATTATAGAGAAACTAAGGATAAAATTGAGGAATTATAATCCCAAACTCAATGAAGAATGTGGGGTATTTGGTGTTAGTAATATTCTTGATGCCTCAGCTCTTACTGCTTTAGGGCTTCATGCGCTTCAACATAGAGGTCAAGAAGGTTGTGGAATAGTTTCTTTTGATGGAAGTCAGTATCATTCAGAAAAAAGATATGGATTAGTTGGAGATAATTTTAATAAAGAAAAAGTGTTAAAAAAACTACCTGGGAAATATGCTATAGGTCATAATAGATATTCAACAACTGGTGGCACAGCTTTAAGAAATATCCAACCATTTTTTGCTGATACCAATGCAGGTGGAATTGGAGTTGCCCATAATGGAAATCTAACTAATGCTATAACGTTAAGAAATGAATTAGTAAAAGAAGGAGCAATATTTTATACTACATCTGATACTGAGGTAATTGTCCAATTAATAGCAAAATCAAAAAGATCAAAAACAATTGATAAAATAATAGATGCAATATTTCATATTCAAGGCGGATATGCTTTAGTAATGATGACAAAAAATATACTTATAGGACTTAGAGATCCTTACGGTATAAGACCACTAGTTATTGGAAAGCTAAAAAATTCTTATGTGTTTGCATCAGAAACTTGTGCTTTAGATATAATAGGTGCAAAATTTGTAAGAGAAGTTGAAAATGGAGAAATTGTCTATGTAGAAAATGATGAACTAAAAAGTTTAAAACCTTTTTCTCCAAAAAAAGTCAGACCTTGCGTCTTCGAATATATATATTTTTCAAGACCCGATAGTATATTAAATGGAAAAACTGCTTATGAATATAGAAAAAATTTTGGAGCTCAATTGGCAAAGGAAGACAATATAGAAGCAGACATAGTTGTTCCAGTGCCTGACTCTGGAAATGCTGCAGCTTTGGGCTATGCTCAGGAAAAGAAATTACCTTTTGATTTAGGATTAATAAGAAATCATTACGTCGGTAGAACTTTTATTGAGCCTTCTCAAAAAATAAGAAGTTTAGGTGTAAAATTAAAATTAAATGCTAATTTATCTGTTATTAATGATAAAAAAATAATTTTAATTGATGACTCACTAGTTAGAGGAACAACGTCTCATAAAATTGTTAAAATGTTATATAATGCTGGTGCAAAAGAAGTTCATGTAAGAATTGCTAGCCCTGAAATTAAATTTCCAGATTTTTATGGCGTTGATATGCCCACTAAAAAAGAGCTTTTGGCAGCAAATAATTCTGTCAAAGAGATATGTGATTTTATAAACGCAAAATCTTTAAAATATTTAAGTATTAATGGCCTTTATAAAGCTATGGGTTTTGAAAAAAGAAATGAAACCTACCCACAATTAACAGATCATTATTTCACTGGAGATTATCCAGTAAAACCAATTGATGAATTAGGAGATGATAAAATTACTCAACTCTCTTTATTGAGTACAGCTTCCAATAATTAATTATGAAAAAAGTAAGTTTTACTCAAATGAAAGATGGATCTAAAGAAGACTATTTATTGCTAGATAAACTTGAAAAAGAATATATTGCAGGAACAGCTGAAAGAATTATCAAATATCTGAGAAGTTATGACCAGACATTAGAAGGTTATAAAGTAAGTAGATTAGAACATTCTCTACAAGCTGCCTCACGCGCATTAAGAAGTAATGCAAGTGAAGAAATGGTTGTGGCCACTCTTTTACATGACATTGGAGATGATTTGGCGCCTGCAAATCATGCTGAATATGCAGCGGCAATTTTAAGACCTTACGTCAGTGAAAAAACATATTGGATATTATTAAAACATGGTGAATTTCAAATGTATTATTATGCTCACCATTTAGGAGCAGATAGAAATAAGAGAGACAAATATAAGAATCATAAATATTATAAAGATTGTGTCAAATTTTGTGAATTATGGGATCAATCTTCATTTGATCCTAACTATAAATCCTTACCTCTTAAAGAATTTGAGTCAATAATACGTAAAATATTTTCAAGAAAACCTTATTCTTGTCTAAAAAAATAAGTATTCTAAATTGTAAATATGATTACTAAAAAAGAACATATAATTGATTATTTTAAATCTGGAATAAAAAAAAATGCAGATTTTAAAATAGGTATTGAACACGAAAAATTTATATTTGATTTAAATACAAACAAAAGAATTAACTATCAAAAAATTCTAAAAATGTTTAAAAGTTTATATGAATTTGGGTGGAAGCCAATTCATGAAGATAAAAATATTATTGGATTAAAAAAATTAGGAAAAAGTATTACTCTTGAGCCTGGAAACCAAATTGAACTATCAGGAGAAAAACTGAATAATATTCATGAAGCTTGCTCAGAATCAAATAATTATTTGTTTGAATTAAAGCAGGTTTTACAAAAATTAGAATTAAAAATTGTTAGCGCTGGATTTGATCCAATATCAAAACTTTCAGAAATTCCCAATAATCCAAAAAAAAGATATGAAGTAATGACAAAAGATATGCCTCTTGGAGGATCAATGAGTTTGGATATGATGTATAGAACTTGTGGAACACAGGTCAACCTTGACTACAGTTCTGAGAAAGATTTTATAAAAAAATTCAGAGTTTCAAATTCTGTTGTACCAATTTTAATAGCATTATTTGCTAATTCATCAATTGTCCAAAAAAAAAATAGTAATTATCTTTCTTATAGATCGAAGGTTTGGCAGAATACTTCCAGAGGTGGTTTGCCAGAATCGTTTTTTGACAATATGAATTTTGAACAATATGCAGATTTTATTATAAATTTTCCTGTTCTCTTTCTTCAAAAAGATAATAAATATATTTCTGGAAAAAATTATTTATTTTCAGATTTTATGAATGGAGAAATTTCAGAAATTGAAAATAAATTACCTAACGAAAATGATTTATCGACTCATCTAAGTACAATATTTACAGAAAATAGATTGAAAAAATATATAGAATTAAGATCGATGGATGCATGTGGCTGGGATTGTTTATGTTCTGGACCTGCATTTAATGTAGGAATTTTATATGGAAATTTGGATGAAGTTTTTGAATTAATTTCAAAATGGGATAAAAATAAAATTATAAATGCATATCTAGACGCTCCAAAAAAAGGATTTAATACTCAGCTAATGGGAAAAGATTTATTTTACTGGTCAAAAATTTTATTAGGAATTTCTAGTGATGGTCTTAAAAAAAGAGATATAATTGGTAAAAGTGGAAGCAATGAAACTAATTATTTAAAACATTTAGAAAAAATAATTGATAATAAGATAACAAATGCTGATCATATGATTGATAAATTTTCTAAAAAAGAAAATTTAAACGATTTATATGACAAATAAAATTATAGCCATTCAAGGAAATCATCCTAGTAAATTAAATCCATTAACTGATACAACTATATTTCTAGCAACTGAAGCTCAAAATAAAAGATATAAAGTATTTTATTACGAACCAAGAAATCTATCAATTATAAACAATTGTGTTGTAGCCAATGGATTCTTTATTAAATTTAATTATCGAAGTAAAAAATTTTTTAAAATAATTAAACATCAAAAACTTGATCTGGTAAATTGTAAATTCATTCTTATAAGGCAAGATCCCCCGTTTAATTTAGAATATATTACAACAACTCTTATTTTAGAGAAAATATCAAAAAAAGTAAGAATTATTAACAATCCTAAATCAATAAGAAATATTTCTGAAAAACTATATTCCTCCTTTTTTCAAAAATATATGCCTCCTTCGATTTTTACTAAAAATTTATTGAATATAGAAATGTTTTATAAAAAATATAAAAAGATTATTATTAAGCCTATTCATGGTTTTGGAGGGAACGATATTCACTTAATAAAAGATAATTTTAAAAAAAAGTTTATCTCTAAATTAATTAAAAAACATGGTCATTTAATGTGTCAAAAATTTTTACCTGCAATAAAAAATGGTGATAAAAGGGTATTTTTAATAAATGGAAAAATTTGTGGTGCAATATCTAGAGTGCCAAAAAAAGGTTCTTTCTTAAGTAATATGAGCAAAGGAGCAATTCCAATATTGACTAAGTTAACTAAAATAGAAAAGAAAATATCCAATATAATTGGAATTAATTTAAAAAAACAAGACATCTATATAGCTGGCATAGATTTCATTGATGAAAAATTAAATGGCGATATAAATGTTACATCTCCTACAGGACTAAAAACTTATTATGACTTATCTAAAATTAATTTAGCTAAAAAATTTTGGAAAGGTCTTAAAATTTGAAAAATTTAAACTCTCAACAAAAAGGATCGCTACTTGCATTTATTGCAGTAATGTTTATTACTCCAGATTCACTTTTTATTAGATTATCCAATATTGAAACTTGGGGTTTACTATTTTATAGGGGGGCAATTCCATTTTTTGTAGTTTTAATTGGTCTTTTACTCTTTTACAAAAAAAAATTTTTTAAAGCATTGCTAAACATAGGCTATCCTGGAATTTTCTATGTTTTTAGTTTTTCTGCTTGCAATATTACCTTTATAATTTCCATTCAAAATACAAATGTTGCAAATACATTAATTATGATTGCAATGGCTCCTATGCTTTCTGCTATTTTAGGAGCTATCTTTTTAAAAGAAATGCCAGATTTTAAAACTTGGATTGCAATTTTTATTACTCTTTTTGCTGTTACATATATTTTTTTTGATTCTATAGAATTGGGTAATTTTTATGGAGATATTTTTGGTTTAATAACTGCTTTTGGGCTTGCCTGTAATGCGGTACTGGCAAGATTTGCAAAAGATAGAGATCTTGTTCCCTCTGCAGTTATTGGAAAACTTTGTGTTGCAATTTTTGCATTTTTCTTTGTAGATAGTTTTGTTCTGGTTAATAATGATATTATAATAGTGCCCCTAATGTGCATAATGTGTGTTGCAATACCATTCGTTATGGTGACCATTGCACCAAGATTTATACCTGCAGAAGAAGTTAATCTATTTTTTTTATTAGAAACAGTAATTGGACCTATCTGGGTATGGTTTATAATTAAAGAGCAACCAAGCATGGAGGTCTTACAGGGTGGTATGGTTATAATTACAACAATTGCAATTCATTCATACTTGAAAATTAAAAAAGCTTAAACTTGTCACAATTAAGTCTTTTTTTGATAATAAATGACAAAAATTAATATATTTTTATGAAAAAAATTCTCAAAAATTCTTGGGCTTTGTTTACTGGAATGGGTCTAATAATGTTAGCTCATGGTTTTCAAGGATCGCTACTTGGTGTAAGAGCTGTTAAAGAAAATTTCAGTTTGTCATCGACTGGTTTTATGCTATCTGGATACTTTATTGGTTATTTTGTTGGTGCAAAAATAATACCAAATTTAATTTCAAGAGTGGGTCATATAAGGGTTTTTGCAGCTTTTGCATCTGCAGCTTCAATAGTAATTTTAATGCACTCTATAATAGTTAATCCATTCACTTGGTTTGTTCTTAGAGTTATTACTGGAATTAGCATGGTATCTATTTATACAATAGCGGAAAGTTGGCTTAATGATAGATCAAGTAATAAAAATAGGGGTAGTGTTTTATCAATCTATATGATCGTGCTCTATGGCTCCATGGCTCTTGGAATGTTTTTTTTAAATTTTAGTAAACCTGAAAATTTTGAACCATTTATTTTAGTTTCTCTATTCATGTCTTTGGCATTAGTTCCAATATTGCTAACTAAAAAAAAAGCACCTAAGTTCAAAAAAATAAAAGGAATGTCATTAAAAGAATTATATCAGGCTTCACCATTAGGAATGGTTGGTTCACTTTTTTATGGAACGGTTCAATCAGCTCTTTTTTCTCTACTTGCGGTTTACGCTGCTTCTATGAGGTTTTCTATCTTTGAAATATCAGTTGTTACTTTTTTATTAGCTATATCAGGTGCCATATCTCAATGGCCTATTGGTAAACTGTCTGATAAATTTGATAGAAGATTAGTAATTATTTATTCAACTTTCGCTTCTGCTTTTTTTGCACTTTGTGCAATTTATGCTTCTGGAAGTATGCATTATTTATCTGCTTACGGTACTAATAAGTTTTGGTTTTATATTTCTATAATATTATTTGCTTTTTGTAGTTTACCTATGTTTGCCATAATTTTTGCACATACTAATGACTTTATACCAAAAGAAAAATTTGTTGCAGCAGGAGCTGGGTTACAGTTTGCTTTTGGATTAGGAGCTATCAGTGGACCTTTTTTATGTTCATTGTTTATGGATTTAGTTGGATCAAATGGATATTTTATTTTTTTAATATTTTTTCATTGTGTAATTGGAGTCTTTGGTCTTTATAGAATGAAAATAAGAGATACTGAAGACAACCCTGACTCACAATTTACTGCTATACCTCAAACAATTACTCCTGTTGGAATGGAATTAAATCCTGCTACAGAACCAATAGAAGAACCAACAAAAAATGAAGGTTCAAATTCTAATTAGCATCTAAAACAGCATGTAAAAACTGTTTTGTTCTCTCATTTTTAGGATCGCCAAATAATTGTTCGGGAGGTCCTTGCTCAAAAATTTTACCTTCATTAAAAAAACATACTCGATCAGATATTTCTCTAGCAAAACCCATTTGATGTGTCACCATGATCATAGTAAGATTATGCTCTTTATTTAAAGATCTAATCACATTCAAAACCTCTCCTACAACTTCTGGATCTAAAGAAGATGTAATTTCGTCTAGAAGCATTACCTTTGGTCTCATTGCTAAAGCTCTTGCTATGGCAACGCGCTGTTGTTGGCCACCAGATAGTCTTGAAGGGTGCTGGTCTTTTTTATCTGTTAGGCCTACAAGTTCTAATAATTCAAGTGCTCTTTCTTTAGCTTCTTCTTTTTTCATTCCAAGAACTTCAATTGGAGCTTCTATACAATTCTGGAGAGCGGTCATATGAGGAAATAAATTAAATTGTTGAAACACCATACCAATTTTTGAACGTCTTTCTCTTAAATATTTCTCATCAGCCTCAATTAATTTTTCTTTAGAATTCATATGAGTTAAAGTTTCGCCATCTAAATGAATAACACCACTATTAATTTTTTCCAATGTCATTAGAACTCTTAGAACAGTAGTTTTTCCTGAACCTGAAGGACCAATAATTGAAACCATTTCATTTTTTTTAATTTCCAAATTTAATTTGTCTAAAACAACAAGATCCCCATATTGTTTCGTAACATCATCAAATTTTACTATTACTTCATTTGAATCTTTATCTTTCATAATCTATAATTGTTCTTTCTTAATTTTTCCTTGAGCAATATTAACTTTCATTTCTAATCTTCTTACCCACATAGCAGCAGGTACAGAAAGAATTAAAAATATTATACCAACCATTGTATAAGGTTCCAAATATCTATAATTGTAACCACCTACAGCAGTAGCAGCATGAAACAGTTCTGCAACACCTATTGTTGATAAAAGTGGAGTATCTTTAAAAATTCCTACTAAATAATTTCCCATTCCTGGTATTGCTATAGGAAAAGCCTG
>MDTB01128051.1_pt1 | contig 30580 bp, 32 predicted proteins | sample 811161 | NCBI WGS metagenome assembly MDTB01 (sample SAMN05326650, study PRJNA326480) | marine metagenome | isolation source: seawater | place: Mediterranean Sea | collected 2009 | reverse complement strand
GCTTGGAAGAGATGTTAATGGAGATGAGAAAGATGTGATGTTACTATATATTTACGATGATGGTAGTATAGAAAGAGTATACATCAAAGAAAAGTTATAAATAAAACTATATTATAAAAAGCCCTGAAAAATTCAGGGCTTTTTATATAATTAAATGATTAAATTGCTAAATCAAAGGAAATTAATAGATGTCACAAAGTATTTTAATAGTTGATGATGAAAAAGATATACTAGAATTTTTAGGGTATAATCTTAGAAATGAAGGATATAAAGTTACACTTTGTAATAGTGGGGAAGAGGCAATTAAGATAACTGAAAATTTTTCACCAGAGTTAATAATATTAGATATTATGATGGGAGGAATAAATGGTGTTGAAACTTGTAGATTACTCAGAAAAAAAGAAAACTTAAAAGAATCATTAGTAGTTTTTTTAACTGCTAGAAATGAAGATTTTTCTGAAATTGCTGCCTTTGAAGCTGGGGCTGATGATTATATATATAAACCAATTAAACCAAGAGTTTTTTTAAGTAGAATTCAAGCAGTTTTGCGTCGAATCAATAAAGAAAAAATTCAAAAATTTGACAATATTGAAATTAATTTTGAAAGTATGGATGTTTCTATTGATGGTATAAAAAAAAAATTAAGAAAAAAAGAGTTTTTATTGCTTAAGCTGTTAACATCCAAGCCAGGAAAAGTTTTTAGAAGAGAAGAGATATTAAATTTAGTTTGGGGGCGAGATGTTATTGTTGGTGATAGAACAATTGATGTGCATATTAAAAAACTTAGAGAAAAAGTGTCTTCTGAAAAAATTAAAACGATAAAGGGTTTTGGCTATAAATTTGAATTATAAAAATGGAATAAATAGGTTACAATAATTACTATTTTTTGTAAATGAAAAGCGATAAAAAAAGAAAAAAGAAACATTATATAATTAAACAAATAAAGCAGCAGCAAATTCAAAATTTGAAACGTGCTGCTAAGTATAGAAGAGAATTTTTAGGTAATGTTTCTCATGAGTTAAAAACGCCAATTTTTAATATTCAGGGGTATGTTCACACTTTATTAGACGGGGCCCTAAATGATGATAATGTAAACATAAAATATTTACAAAGAACAAGTAAAAGTATAGATAGATTAATTGCTATCATTGATGATTTAGACTCTATTTCAAGACTAGAATCTGATGAATTAAAATTAGAAAAGACAAGTTGGGATATTTTAGAATTAATGAGTGAGATTTTCGAGACATTTGAAGTTAAAACTAAAAAAAAAAAAATAGAATTAATATTACCCAAAAGAAAAAGATCTATCATGGTTTATGCTGATAGAAATCAAATAAGCCAAGTGTTATATAATTTAGTATCAAATGCTATTAAATATGGGAGAGAAGGGGGATTTGTTAAAGGCATAATCAAAAATAATGAAACAAATATCATCCTGACAATACAAGATGATGGGATAGGGATTGAAAAACAAAATATACCAAGATTATTTGAAAGATTTTATAGAGTAGATAAAGGAAGGTCAAGAGAGGAGGGGGGAACTGGTTTAGGTTTAGCTATCGTGAAACATATTCTAGAAGTTCATGAAGAACAAATAAGTGTAGAAAGCACGAAAAATACAGGAACAAAATTCAGTTTTTCTATTAAAAAAACTATAATAAATGAATAGAAGGGATTTTTTGAATTTTTTAGGAAAAAGTGTAGCTCTTAGTGCAATATCCCCATTAATTAATAAAGCAAGTACAATTCAATATATTAATCAGCAAAAAATACAAGGGATATCTCCTTCAAAAATTGATGATGTAGTATTAGCTGAAGGACTTAAATACCAAGTTTTAATTTCATGGAAGGATAGTATTAATAAAAAAGAGTTTTTTGGTTTTAATAATGATTACATAGCATTTATACCTGGAAAAAAATCTAAAGAGGGTTTTTTATGGGTCAATCATGAGTATATACATCCTCTATTTTTCTCTGCTAAACCCAATAATCAAAAAACCTTAGAAGATGTTAAAGAGGAAATGAGAAATGTTGGCGGAAGCTTTTTTAGGGTATATAAAAATTTTAAAACTTGGAAGATAGATTTAAATAACAAGTTTAATCATAGAGTTAGTGCACTAGATAAAATAACTTTTGATAATAATATAAATATCAAAGGTTCTTCAATTGCAATAGGGACTTTAGCTAATTGTTCTGGTGGAATAACACCATGGCGAACAATATTAACTTGCGAAGAGAACTATGATATGTTTTATGGCGAAAGAAATTTAAGTGATGGTTCAATTTATAAAGCATCTTATGATGTGGGTTGGACCAAATTTTTTCCATTTCCTCCAGAACATTATGGGTGGGTAGTTGAAATCGATCCATTTTCTAGAAAAAAAAGAAAATTGGTTTCTTTAGGAAGATGTGCTCATGAATGTGCTACTGTTAAAGTATTAAAAGATAATAGAATAGTAGTATATACAGGTGATGATATAGATAATGGTTGTTTATACAAATTTATTTCAAAATCGCAGGGTGATCTTACTCATGGTAAATTATATGTAGCTTCATTGCAAAAGAAAAAATGGATAGAAATAAATTATCAAAAACATAAAGTTTTACAAAAGAAATTTAAAAATCAAATAGAAGTTTTAACATACCTTAGAGAATCTGCTAAATTAATAGGGGGGTCTGAGCTAGATAGGCCTGAAGATATAGAAATTGATCCTTTTAATGAGCATGTTGTAATTGCTTTAACTAAAAATTATTCTAAGAAAAACATGCATGGAAGCATTTTAAAGATTCAAGAAAAAGATGGACGTCACGATTCATTAGAATTTGATTATGAAACTCTTATTAGTGGTGGAGAGTCTACTGGTTTTTCTTGCCCAGATAATCTATTATTTGATAAATCTGGAAACTTATGGTTTACTTCTGATATTTCAGGAAGCAAAATGAATAAGTCTGCAGAGTACATGTCATTTAAAAATAATGGTTTGTTTGTTTTAATTAGAAATGGCTTTCAAGCTGGAGAAATTATTCAAGTAGCATCTGCACCAGTTGATGCTGAATTCACAGGTCCATGTTTTTCTCCTGATGGCAGAACACTTTTTTTAAGCGTTCAGCATCCAGGAGAAAGAAGTCCAAGTAAAGAAAAATTAACAAGCTATTGGCCAAAACAAAAAGGGGGCCCAAAATCTTCTGTAATTACTATTGAAGGAAAATTAATTGATGAACTAATTAATTTTTAAAATACTTTTTAATTACATTTATATTAAAGAAATACAACTTTAATTTGGACTTTTTAGATAACGATATTAAAAATTTTGAGCCTATATCTTTAAAAGAAATGGACTCAGTTTTATTAATGAAAAGAGTTGACACAAAGTTTGTTTTTAATAGAAAGTTATTAGAAAAGCTATTTGCTCAATTAATAAATCATTATAAATTATTAAACATTGATGGAACGGTAAAATCAAAATATAAATCTCTTTATTTTGACACAATTGATTTTAATTTTTTTTTGAATCATCATAATGGGAAATTAAATAGATCTAAAGTGCGCTTTAGAGAATATATAGATTCTAAGATTTCTTTTTTAGAAGTGAAAAGAAAAAACTCAAAGGGTAAGACTATTAAAAATAGAATCAAAGTAGATAGTATTTCCACGCATCTTACTGATACGCAAAAAAAATTTATTAAAAGTAAACTTGAAAGGGTTGGAGAGTTATTTTATTGTCATAAAAATTTTTTCCGAAGAATAACACTGGTGAATAAAATACTTAAAGAACGAATAACCATTGATTTTGATTTAGAATTTGAAAATGAAAAACAAAAAATTGTAGATAAAACAAATTATATTGTAATTGCGGAAGTTAAACAAGAAAAGACTAATAGGAATTCTTTTTTTTATAAATTAATGAAAGAAAACAACATACGCCCTTCAAGTATGAGTAAATATTGTATAGGGACATCTTTGTTTAATAAAGATTTAAAAGCGAATAGGTTTAAAAAAAATTTTCGCATTTTAGAAAAAAATAATAATTAAAAAAATAAGACTATGGAATTTTTGGGAATAGAATTTTTTGATCAAAAAGACTTTATAAAATTATTAATCAGGGCCAGCTTTAATTTACTTATTGTTGGGGGAATTGTATTAGGGCTGTATTATCCCTCTAATAAGAACAAGAATTATGTATTTACATATTTATTAATTGCTGTAGTTGTATTTTTCCTATGTTTTCTATTAGAAAATGTAAAGCTAGAATTAAGTTTTGCTTTAGGTTTATTTGCAATTTTTGGAATAATTAGATATAGAACAGAAACAATCCCAATTAAGGAGATGACGTATTTATTTGTTGTTGTTGGCTTATCTGTCATTAATGCTTTAGCAAATAAAAAAATCAGTTATTCAGAGTTATTGTTTGCGAATTTTGCTGTTGTCGGTTTAAGCTATTTTTTTGAAAGAATATGGTTGCTACAAAGTACCTTAAAAAGTAAAGTGGTTTTATATGAAAAAATCGATATGATTACTTCTGAAAAAAGGACTGAGCTGATTAAGGATTTAGAACTAAGAACGGGCTTAAAGATTGAAAAAATAGAAATAGAGAATATTGATTTACTACGAGATACCGCAAAAATAAAAATCTTTTATATTGAATAAATTTTTTTTTCATTGTACTTTATTTTTTAGTTTTTTTGTTTTTTCACAAAACAATGAGATTGAGTTATGGGGAAAAATGAACTTCAAAGACAAGATAAATAAAAATTTATTTTTTTCTTTAGAGCCTGGCTCAAGATATAATTTAGATAATTTTTTTTTCACAAAACAGTTTTTAGATATATCGTTAGAACATTATATATACAAAGGTCATTTAGGGGAATTGTCATTTGAAATAGGGGGAAGATTAACCAAGATGCCCAATCAAAGACGGTTAGGAAAAAGACAATATTTAACTACATATTATTCGAAAAAAATTCAAAAATTTAATATTTCCTGGCGGTCTAGGTTGTTTTTTGAACAAAATATAACGAATTATAACAGACAGTATTTTAGAAATAAATATACTCTCCAGTATAATAAATATGATTTTTTTAGGCCATTTATTGATGGGGAATATTTATATGGACTAAACTCAGAGAATGTAAATAAGTTTCGATATAGTTTAGGGAGTTCTTTTAGATTTTCAAAAAAAACGACAATAAAGATATTTTATAGATTACAGAATTCTGAGGAAACAATTCAGAAGAAAAAAACAATTTTTGGTGTATACTTAACTCAAAAATTATAAATGATTCTTATATTTGATTAAAGCACTTTAATTACTTAAGCCATGAAACAATTTTCTTATTTTCTTATTTTCTTATTTTCTTTTTCTGCTAAATCTCAAATATTTTTCTCAGAATATGCAGAAGGGACATCATACAATAAATACTTAGAGATATATAATCACTCAGATCAAGTTGTAAATCTAACTAATTATGGTTTTCCAAGTTGTTCAAACGGGTGTGATGTGGATGGAGAGTGGGATTATATGAACTATTTTCCTGAGGGAGCAGTTATAAATCCTGGGGATGTTTATGTTATTTCTCATCCAAATGCTATTAACCCATCTAGTCAATATTATACTGAAGAAATAGCACTATATAGTGATTATGAATTTACATATTTAAGTAACGGTAATGATGTTTTTGCATTGATTAATTTAGAAAATCAACAAATTTTAGATGTTGTAGGTGCTGTTGGGCCAGACCCGGGAGAAGGATGGGATGTTGCCGGCATAGCTAATGGAACAAAAGATCATACACTAGTAAGAAAAAGTGATGTTAATATAGGTAATGGTGGGGACTGGATTAATTCAGCAGGTACTAATGAAAATGATTCAGAATGGATTGTTTTAGATAATGAGGTATGGAACAATTTAGGTTTTCATGAATGCAATACTTGTGGTGTTACAATTATTTATGGCTGTACAGATCCGTTAGCAGATAATTTTAATCAAGAAGCGACAATAGATGATGGTTCTTGTGAGTACTCTTTTATGGATGGTTGTGTTGATGCAACAGCTTGTAATTATGACCCATTAGCTTCTAATGGTTTTTTTAATTATACAAATACTGATGCAAATATGACAATAGCTTTAGAATTTTCAGTTGGTAATACAGCTGGTTTAGAAATGGGTGATGTCGTTGGTGTCTTTTACACAAACTCATTTGGGGATTTAGTTTGTGGAGGAACAGGCCAATGGAATAATGAATCTTTAGCGATTGCTGCTTGGGGAACAGAAGCCGGATTAGATAATGGATTTGATGTTGGCGAGGAATTTGAGTTTATAATTCAAAAAAATAATGGGCAAATGTATTTAACAAACTCGTCTATGAATACATCTCCTCCTTTTTCAGGTACTTATACTGCGAACGGTTTTGGTCAAATAACAACACTATCTTTTACTGACCTCTTGTTAGATGAAGAAAACTGTCAATACCCAGAACAATATTATGACTGTGCTGGAAATTGTCTTAATGATTCTGATGGAGATGGAATTTGTGATGAATTTGATTTAACAATAAAAGAAAGTACAATACAATCTAAATGCATCAAATTATTTGATTTAATGGGTAAAGAAATATTTCAAGAAACAAATACTTTATTTTTTGAAATTTACGATGACGGCTCTGTACAAAAAAAATATATTATAAAATAAAAATAATGTGATTAATTAATCACAATTAAGCAAGGTAGCCTTTTATAATTAAATCATTGTATTACAACCCCTTAGGTCTGACTCTTTTAGTCTACCTAGAACCTTAAATTTATTTTTATCTAATATTCCGAAATCCTCTGTTGCTAAAAAAGCACAACTGTGTGTATTACATAAATCAATTATATTAATGCCACCAGATGAACTGTTATTTATTTTTAGAGGATTTTGTTTATCTCTAATTAATATTTTTTTCCATGGAGGGCTTTTGAATTCTCCATTTTTTAAGGAATAAGATTGAGATAATAATTCAGTCATTCCGTATTCAGATTGAATGGATTTTATTTTGAACTTCTCTTTGAGAATTTGATAAAGTTGTTCTCTAATCATTTCGTTTTTTCTATTTTTCATACCACCAGTTTCAATAACATAACCGCCGCTTAAATTAGTATCATTTTTTTCAGCAAAATCTAATATGGCAAATGACAAGCCTAATATTATAAAAGGAATATTTTTTCTTTGCACTTTTTTTATAGAATAAAGCAATTTATCATGGTCATTTAAATAAAATCCGCTTTCCAAGTGATTAGATTTTTTTATAAAAAGATCACACATATGAACAAGGGATGAATTAGGTGCTTCGTTTTTATTTGGTGTTAGACAAAAAAAACAATAATTGTTTATTTTTCCCCAGAATTTTTCAAAGCAAACCAAGCAGTTTTTTTCATAGAAATTCAAATTATTAATATAATGTATACTTTTTTTTTCAGACGTTGTGCCACTACTTAAAAAATAGTGAATAGGTTTTATTTTTTCACAAATTATCTTCTGCGATTTAAAAAACTCAATTGGTAAAAATGGGATTTGTGTTATATTTTTCACTTTATCTACTTTACATCCTAACAAATCACAGTACTTTTTATAAAAAACATTATGATTGGCTTGGTAATTAAATAACTCAAGTGCTAATTTTTTAAAATCAGTTGTGTTTGAAATTGAAAATATTTTTTTGTGAAAAGTAGATATATCCATTACCCTTAATTTAATAAAAATTGATATATTATCTAGTAATTATTTATATATGATTAATAATTAATATTTATGAAGAAAATACTTGTTTTATGTACTGGGAATTCGTGTAGAAGTCAAATGGCAGAAGGTTTTTTAAAGCAACTTGGTTGCTTTGTGAGAAGCGCAGGAATAGAGAACCATGGAATTAATCGTTTTGCAGTAAAGGTTATGGCCGAATTAAATATTGACATATCTAAGAATTTATCAAAAAAAATAGATGTATTTAATTTAAATGACTTTGATATAATTGTTACGGTTTGTGATCATGCTAGACAAACTTGTCCAAGTATTTCAATAGTAAAAAAACAAGTGCACCAATCTTTTATAGACCCTACTTTAGCAAAAGGAACGGAAAAGGAAAAATTAAGAGTTTATAGGGAGGTAAGGGATCAAATAAGACTTTTTTGCGACCAACTTTTTAATCAGTATTATGGCTAAAAACAAACTACAAAAATTCAAAGAATTAGAGACATTTAACAATACTATACAGCCTAAAAAAGAATTGTTATTAAAGGATAATTTTAAATTAAAAGGTAGTTGGGATAAAGAGTTTAAAAACACAAACCCAATAGTTTTAGAATTAGGTTGTGGTAAGGGGGAGTACTCTGTAAATTTAGCTAAATCTAATCTTAATATAAACTATATAGGCATTGACATTAAAGGCTCTAGAATATGGAAGGGCGCGAAATTAGCAGTAGATAATAAATTGAGTAATGTAAGATTTTTAAGAACACAGATAGAATTTTTGCCCTTTTGTTTTTCCAAAAATGAGGTCTCAGAAATATGGATAACCTTCCCCGATCCTCAGATTAAATATAGGAGAAGAAAAAAAAGACTTACTGCTATTAATATGTTGACAAAGTATAAAAGTATTTTAAAAAAAGATTCGTTGATGCATTTAAAAACAGATAGTCAATTTTTATATGGATATACTTTGGGTGTTTTAGAGAAAATAGAGGCTAAAATTATTGAAAGTTCTCATGACATTTATAATTCTTATTTAATTGAAAAAAATAAATTTCTATCAATTCAAACTTTTTATGAAAAGAAATTTCTAAAAAATAATAAACCAATAACTTATATTTGCTTTCAGATAAATTAATATGTCGTTAACAAAAAAAGAGATTTTAGACCTTTTACAAGGTATTAATATACCTGGGGAAAATAAAAATTTAATTCATTTTGATGTTTTAAAGAACCTTTCAATAAAAGATAAAGACATTAAAATTCAATTTTTAATAAAAAACCCTACTTTACAATTCAGACAAAAAATAAAATTTCAAATCAATGATTTTATTCAAAAAAAATCACCAGGGAGCAAATTAGATATTGACTTTATTATTAATAATAGTAAGGCTAGTAGTGAAAAATCTAAAAAAACGATTAGTGGAATAAAAAACATTATTGCCATTGCTTCAGGAAAAGGTGGTGTTGGAAAATCTACAGTTTCTAGCAATTTAGCTGTTTCATTAAGTATGCTGGGTAAAAATGTTGGACTTATTGATGCAGATATTTATGGGCCATCGATGCCAATTATGTTTGATGTAGAAAAAGAAAAACCAGTGGTTTCTGATATAAAAGGCTCATCTTTAATAGAGCCAGTTGTATCTTATGGTGTAAAATTATTATCAATAGGATTTTTTTCAAAACCATCTGACGCAATAGTATGGAGGGGGCCAATGGCCAGTAAAGCTCTTAATCAAATGATTCACCAAGCTAATTGGGGAGATTTAGATTACTTAATTATTGACCTTCCACCAGGGACAGGAGATATTCATTTAACATTAGTTCAGTCACTACCTTTAACAGGAGCAATCATAGTAACTACTCCACAACCTATTTCATTGATCGATGCAAAAAAAGCAGCAGCAATGTTTAAAATGAAAAACATTAATGTTCCTGTTATAGGCATGGTTGAAAACATGTCTTGGTTTTCTCCGGAGGATAATCCCAATAAAAAATATTATATATTTGGTAAGGCGGGTGGAGAAAACCTTAGTAAGGATTTAGAAATACCACTATTATCTAACTTTCCTTTAATTGAAAGTGTTAGGGAATCTTCTGATGTAGGAAGGCCAGCGGCTTTACAAAATAATAAAACATCAAAGATGTTTAAAGATTTTGCGGAACGGGTTATTGAGAAAACTAATGAAAGGAACGAAAATTTGAATAAAACAAAAAGGGTAAAAATAACCCATACAAAGGGTTGTTCGTAACAACTATTATAATATGAGTGAGTTAAATTTATTTGAAAGAATTAATAAAGGTCTAGAAGAAATAAGACCATTTTTAAATGAAGACGGGGGTGATGTTACCTTTGTTAAGGTTACATCTGATTTTGAGTTAGTAGTTAGATTAGAGGGGGCTTGTAGAACATGTGAGGTTAATCAAATGACTTTAACAAATGGAATAGAAGAGTCTATCAAAAAACATGCCCCAGAAATAAAAAAAATAAAATCTATATGATAAACACAGACATTATAATTATAGGTTCAGGGCCATGTGGATTATTTGCAGTTTTTGAAGCCGGATTATTAAAAATGAAATGCCATCTCATAGATTCTCTTCCAATCCCTGGAGGGCAATGCTCAGAAATATATCCTAAAAAGCCAATTTATGATATACCCGCATATCCTGAGGTTTTAGCTGAAGATTTAGTAGAGAATTTAATGCAACAAATAAAACCATTTAAACCAGGCTTTACTTTAGGTGAGAGAGCAGAGCATTTAGAAAAAAATGGGGATGACTTTATTGTAATCACGAATAAAGGAACTAAGCATAAGGCACCAGTTGTAGTTATTGCAGGGGGACTAGGGTGTTTTGAGCCGAGAAAACCATTAATTGACAATATTTCTGACTTTGAAGGTAAAGGCATAGAGTATATTATTAAAGACCCAGACCTTTATCATGGAAAGAAAATAATTATATCAGGGGGTGGGGACTCAGCTTTAGACTGGGCCATTTATTTTGCAAAAAAAGCTAAGACAGTAACCTTAGTACATAGAAGGAGTTCATTTAGAGGACATCTAGATTCTGTGGAGAGTATTAATGAACTGGCAAAAAAAGGAAAAATTAATTTAATAACAGATTCTGAGGTTTGTCAGTTAGAAGGTGACGGTGAATTAAGAGAGGTAATGATAAAAAATAAAAATAATGAAAACCTTTCTATAAAAACAGATTTTTGGTTTCCTTTATTTGGTTTAGTTCCAAAATTAGGGCCAATAAAAGATTGGGGATTAAATTTAGAAAAAAATGCAATTTCAGTTAACACTTTTGATTATAGCACCAACATTGAGGGGGTCTATGCTATTGGTGATGTAAACACATACCCAGGAAAGTTAAAATTAATTTTATGTGGATTTCATGAAGGAGCGTTAATGGCTCAATCTGCCTTTAAGCGAGTTTTTCCTAATCAAAAATCTTCATTTAAGTATACAACGGTTTTAGGGGGCATAAAAGGTTTTTAAAATGAAAGAGATTACAATTAATGTTATAGATGAGTCAGGAAAAAAACATAAATTAATAACTCCTCTTGAAATGGGTTTAAATTTAATGGACGTATTAAGGTCTCATGATTTAGTTGAGGGTGCATGTGGAGGCATGGCTCTTTGTGCAACATGCCATTGTTATGTTGAATCAAAACATGAAATTTCTGAGCAAAAAGATGATGAATTAGCAATGTTAGATCAGTTATTTTCAGTTGATGAAGAAAGAAGTAGATTGGCTTGTCAAATACAAAATGAAGAATCAATAGATAATATTACAGTAAAAATAGCTTCTCCGGATTAGGCTGTTTGATTTTATTTTGGAATAATACAAATTGGTATTGAATTCATTTTATGACTATTTTGCTTATTATGTTTTTTATATAATTCAACAATTTTTTTTTCTTTTTTGTTTAAATTTTTTTTATTTAAATTGTTCATTGCCCATTCAATTTCTTCATATGTAGCACCTATCTGATCTTGGTCAGTTCGGTTGTCGTTCCATAATCCATCAGTTGGTTTTGCAATTTGGATTTCATTAATTATTTTCAAATACTTAGCTAAAGTATAAACTTCAGACTTTAATAAATCTCCTATAGGGCTTATGTCTACTCCCCCATCACCATATTTTGTAAAAAAGCCTATACAAAAATCTTCTATTTTGTTTCCAGTTCCAACCACAATTCCATTTTTGGAGCTTGCAATTTGATATAATGTTGTCATTCTTAATCTAGCTCTTGAATTAGCAAGGCCTAAATTGTTTGTTACGTTTTTTGGAATAGTATTTTTGAAAGTATCAAATACGTTACTTAGGTTTACAACAATACTTTTAACATTGGAATAGTTCTTTTTAAGCCATTTAATATGTTTTTCAGCTAAGATTAGTTGTTTTTCGTTTTGGTGTATTGGCATAGAAACCACAAAGGTCTTTATTTTTGTTTCAGCACATAAAGTAGAGGTTAACGCAGAATCTATACCGCCTGAAACACCAATAACTAAGCATGAAATATTATTACTGGAACAGTAATTTTTAATCCAATTAATAATATATATTGTTGTTGATTTAGAGTTCATTTCACAAGATTTAAAAAAGAAACCCTAAGCTTAATCCAAATTGGTTCATAAGAAAAGTTTCATAAGAAATATTATTGGTGTTATTCCACCCTTGAGTTATTCCGTTCTTAATATAAAGCTCTGCATATATAGTGGATTCTTGTTTTAAAGAATACTCTGTCCCGATGGAAATGTTTAGCATCAGCATGAAAGTTTTTGCATCACTTAAATCGTTAACTGAAATTTCATTACTTCCCTCTGCATTGTCTCTTAATTTAATACCTAGAGAAGGCCCTGTTTTTGCAAAGTATGTTAAGTACCCAAACGGTCGTGATTTCATTTTCACTTTTAAAGGTATTTCTAAGTAATGAGATTTGTAATTTATTGTTTCAATTTGACCACTTTTTTTTGAAATTTCAAATCCAGATTGTAAAGAGTGGTTTTCTGTTATTTGGTATTCAATACTATATCCGTAATTAAAACCAGCTTTTCGTTGCTCTTGTCCGAAATCATTGGTGTTAATTGAATTGATCGTTGGGGAAATATAAAGCCCCATTTTTAAATTTTGAGAAAAAATAATAGTCAAAGGGCACAATAGTAATATTGTAAAAAATAGTTTTTTCATAGTTGAATTGAATTTTAATTATAAATTTAATCTTTAGAATGAATAAAATGAACAAGTACTTAGTAATTTTTTTTTCAATTTGGCTAGTTTTTTTGGCTTCTTGTAGCAAAAAAGAAAAATTAAAAAAAGAAAAATATAAAAATAAAAAAAAATTAAGTCAATGTAATAGAAGTCAAGATGTCTTTAGATCAGAATTAAATTTGTTTGAGCAGGATGAAAGTAACTTAGATTCAATAGTGAATTCTCTAAATAAAGATTATCCATATTTTTTTCATGATACCTTAAAGACATTTTTTAAAGAGATTGCATTAGATTATAATTATAATATAATTTTTGATTCAGTTTATGTGAAATTTAATGATATAGATATGCTATCTATAGATATTAATAAAGGATTTTGTGTTTTAGAAAATTATTTCCAAAATTTAAATCCTAATATTATTACTATGATAGATGATGACGTTGTCGACACGTTTTCACCACCGTTTAATCCAATAGCATTTGATTATGAAAAAAATATAATATTAATTCAGCTTCAGTGGTTTTTGGGTAAAAGTCATATTTTTTACACTAATAGGGCTCAGCCTATTCCAGATTATTTGGCTGAAAGATATCAAAAAAAATATATCCCTTCTATGATTTTTAATTCAATAGGGTCTTTTTATTCAAAACGCAACAAAAATAATTCTGAATTACTGACAGCTATGATTAATGAGGCTAAGCCATATTTTTTTGCAGAGCTAATGCTCCCTCTGGAATCAGATAATATAATTTTCGGATCAACTCAAAACGATATAGATTTTTTTAATCAAAATGTGGCATCCGTTTGGAAATATATTTTAGAAAACAAATTCCTTTTTTCTGGAGAATCAATTTTAAAGCAACATTTTATTCAGCCCACTAAAACTACTCAGTTAGGAACTCCGGGCAGATTTGGTGTTTGGATAGGTTGGCAAATGCTTAGGTCATATTATAATAATAACCAAGTAACTCTTCAGGATATTTTAAAAGAAACTAATTATTTAGAGATATTAAATAAATCAAATTATAAGCCTTAAAAAATGAAACAAAGAAAAGCAAATATTGATATACAAATTTTATTAAATGAGAATAACATTCCAGAAAAAATTTCTTGGAAGGCAACTGATAATAATCATCAAGCAAATGCACAAGCATTTCTTTTGTCATTTTGGGATACAGAAACAAAAAACACATTTAACATTGATTTGTGGAATAAAGATATGACAATGGAAGAGATGAAGTTTTTTGTATTTCAAAATTTGTTAAAAATGTCTAATATTCTTGAGAGATCTACTGGGGATGAAAATTTAGTCCAGGCAATGAAGGTTTTTTCAAAGAAATTTGGAAAAATGGCAGAGGTGCTAAAGAGTTAAATTATTTAAGTCTTTAATTTTTAATAACACTTCTTCTCCCCCGATCTTCTTTTTAGAAGATGAAAGTATATATGGAGGGGGAGTTTCCCAATATTTAAGTAGTTCTGAATTCTGGATTTCTAATGAATGGTTAATTTTCTCATTATTTAGTTTATCTATTTTAGAATATAATCGAATAAAAGGAAGGTTACTTTTTCCCAACCAGTTCATGAATTCAATATCAATTTTTTGTGGCTTTATTCGAATATCAATTAACAAAAAAATACATCTTAATGTAATACTACTCGTCAGGTATTTTTTAGTAAAAACATTAAATTTCTCTCTTTTTGTTTTGGATGTTTTAGCATACCCATATCCTGGTAAGTCTACTAGATACCATTTTTCATTTACTAAAAAATGATTAATTAACTGGGTTTTTCCAGGTGTAGATGAAGTTTTAGCTAAAGAGCTATTAGTTAGCATATTTATAAGAGATGATTTGCCAACATTAGACCTGCCTATAAAAGCATACTCAGGTTTTGGTTCAATTCTTTTTGTTTCTTCAAAAGAGGCAGAACTTGTAATAAATTTAACTTTTGAGATTTTCATTTTCTATATTTTGAAGCCAATTAATAAGAATTTTATTAAAAGCTTTAGGTTGTTCCATCATTGCGGCGTGACCACATTTTTTAATCCAGAAAATATTTGATGATGAGATGAGTTTATGAAACTCTTTGGCTACTTGCGGGGGGGTCACCGTATCATTTTCTCCCCATATTATACAAGTCGGGATTTGAATTTTTGAGAGTTCATTTTTCATATTATGCCTTATTGCTGATTTTGCCATTGCTAATATTTTAATTAATTTCTTGCGATTATTTACAGTGTCATATATCTCATCTACTAATGACTTTGTTGCACACTTTGGGTCATAAAAAACTTCTTCAGTTTTATTTTTTATATAATTGTAGTCGCCTCTTTTAGGAAAAGAGCCTCCTAGGGCATTTTCATATAAACCGGAACTACCTGTTAGTATTAATCCTTTTATTTTTTCTTGAAAGTTAATTGTATAAATAAGTCCAATATGACCCCCAAGAGAATTGCCTAACAAATAAACATTATTTAGCTCTAGGGCTATGATGAATTTATTTAAAAAAACACTTAATTCTTTTGCGCTGGTTTTTAATAATGGTAGTTCATAAATAGGCAGTAGGGGCATGATTATTCTATATCCTCTTTTTGGAAGCTCTTCTATACAGCTTTTGAAATTACTTAGGCTACCCATTAATCCATGTAATAAAATAATGACTTGACCTTGACCCTCATCAATGTATTTAAAGTTATTTTTGGCAATAATTTCCGATTTCATTTTCGCATTTTTTCAAATTTAAACATTTTATGGTCTACTTTTAATTTCAATTCAGACAAATATTTAATCTAATAACCGCATACTTATTAACAAAATTAAAGCCAATTGTTGATTAATTGTTGATATTATGTTGACAAAAATTGGTGGAGAAAGGTGGGAGAAAGTGGTATATAATGGCTAATTTTAACCTTATTTAATTTATAAAGTGGAAAAACAAGTCATGTCAGGGTATCTAATTGGAGTTTATGAATGTAAGGTGGACTCTAAGGCTAGAATGATGATTCCGGTACAATTAAAAAAACAACTAGGATCTGCGTTAACAAGCTCTTTTATATTAAAAAGAAGCGTGTTTCATAATTGTCTGGAGTTATTTACAATTGACTCATGGAATTCGGTTGTAAAAGATATTAACAGATTAAACAGATTTGTTAAAAAAAACAATGACTTTATTAGGATGTTTACGGCCGGAGTAAAATTAATTGATTTGGATTCAACAGGTAGGCTATTAATTCCAAAGGATTTAAAACAATATGCTAATATAGAAAGTAATATAGTTTTATCTAGTTCGGGAAATATGATAGAGTTATGGAATAAATCTCTATATGAAAAAACAATAAAAGAAAAAGAGTCAGATTTTTCTAGGATGGCAGAGGAAGTTATGGGTGAAATTAATAATAATCAGAATGAATGAATTTCATAATCCCGTACTGCTTTCAGAATCTGTTTCGGCTTTAAAAATTAAAAAAGATGGAGTTTATGTAGATGTTACATTTGGAGGTGGAGGTCATTCTAAGGAGATTTTAAAAAAATTAAATAAAAACGGAAAGTTAATTGTTTTTGACCAAGACAAACAAGCGATTTTAGAAAATAAAATATTAGATGAAAGAATTATAGTTATGAACACAAATTTCAGGTATTTAAAAAATTGTTTAACATCCATTTGTATAAACAAAATTGATGGAATAATAGCTGACCTAGGAGTTTCTTCATTTCAGATTAATACTAAAAGAGGTTTTTCTTTTAATTCAGATCTTGAATTAGATATGAGAATGAATCAATCATCATCATTATCAGCATTAGAGGTTTTAAATGAATATGACAAGGAAAATTTAAGTAGAATTTTAAAAGAACATGCAGACTTTAATAATAGTAAGAAGTTAGCAGAAAGAATAGTCTCCTATAGAAGGAAAAAAGATATTCAAAATTCGAATGATATATTAAACATTTTTGAAGGTTGCTTTTATGTTCCTAAAAAAAATCAATTTTTTGCTAGAATTTTTCAAGCAATAAGAATAGAAGTTAATGATGAGTTAAATGCCCTTAAAGACTTGTTAAAAGCATCTTTAAATTTATTAAATCCAAGTGGCCGATTGGTTGTTATTTCGTACCATTCAATTGAGGATAGAATTGTTAAGACATTTATGAAGTATGGTCACTTTGAAGCATTTGTTAAAAAAGATTTTTTCGGCAATCAATTCCATCCATTTACTTTAATAAATAAAAAACCTATACTTCCTTCATCAGAGGAAATGAATTCAAATAATAGATCTAGAAGTGCAAAAATGAGAGTTGCAGAAGTAAATAAATTAAGCAATATGCAATTTGATGATGTTTAAAAATCTAGTAATAAATAACAGTTGGATAATCGTGTCACTAATATTCTTAATGTCTATTACTAGCGTTATTGCATCACTTTTAATGGATCAAAAATTATATACTAAACAAGAAAATAAAAATCAATTAGAAATTTTGAAAGCTGAATTCTCCCATACAAGAAAAGAATTAATTGATGTTAAAAGAAAAGTAATTGTTAATGCAGAGAAGTTTGAATTAAAAAGAAGATCAAATATAATTCTAGTTAAATATGAATAGAGAGTTGAATATAAAATTAACAATAGTATTAATAAGCTTTCTGTGTTTTGGAGGCCTTATTATATACTCATTAATTTATATTTCTGATGATTTTGCAAAAAATTCTGTAACACCAAAGATATTATATGCTTCAAGAGGAGATATATATAGTTGTAATTATCAATTAATGTCGACAAGTCCAATAATGTATAATATTGGAATAGATCCAGTTTTTGCAAAACAAAAAAATAAAAATTTTGAAGCAAAGTTAGAAGCTTTGTCAACTTATTTAGATGAAGCGGGTTTTCAAGATCAAAATAAATTTTCACAAAATATTAAAAAGTGTATTAATAGGGACCAAAGATATCTTTTGATAAAAAGACAAGCATCTATATATGAAAAAAAAGAAATTAAAAAATTCCCAATTTTAAATAAAGGAAAAAACTATGGTTATGTTGAGGAAATTATAAAAACAAAAAGGTTTAAGCCAAATAACATATTAGCATCAAAGGTTTTAGGAAGAGTTGATTCTTACGAAAAAGATAATATGTATTTGCAATTTGGAGAAAAGCAAAAGCCAAAGGGGGGATTAGAGTTCACGTATGATTTTTTATTAAGGGGGCAAGATGGATATTTTTTACAAAAAAAATTAAAAAATAATGTGTCAAAGCCTCTACCTTCTATATATACTATACCACCTAAACACGGCAAAGATATTGTTACTACCATTGATTTAAAGATACAAGAGCTTGCACATAATTCACTAATCTATCAATTAAATTATTTTGATGCAAGATTTGGAACCATAATTATAATGGAAGTAGAAACAGGTCATATAAAAGCAATGGTGAATTTGGGAAAATTAAATTCATCAACTTTTAAAGAAGACTGGAATTATGGAGTTTATGGAAATCCTCTTTTTAATAATTTCAAAAAAATGGAACCTGGCTCAACTTTTAAACTAGCATCTTATATGGCCTATTTTGAAGATGGTGGCACGCCATATGATACAATTAATACAATGAATGGAGTTTATAATGTTCCAAATACTAAAAAGAAAATTATAGATTCAGAAAAAAACTTAGGAGTGATTTCATTTTCTGAAGCATTTGCAACTTCTTCAAATGTTGGGATTGCTAGATTAATTTTAAAAAAATATCAAAAAAATCCAAATCAATTTTTAAATCATATTAAAACATTTGGCCTCGCTAAAAAATCTAATATAGATTTAAATCGAGAACCGAATCCTTATATTTCTAATCCAAAAAATACAGGTTGGTCAGAAATAAGTTTGCCATGGATGTCTTATGGTTATGGTTTAAATCTAACACCATTACAAATTTTAGTTTTTTATAATGCTGTTGCTAATAATGGGATTAGAGTATCACCAAAATTAGTAACCCACTATATAGATGAGGGAGATACCATACCATTAATTAGAAATTTTATAAGTGATGAGAAAATCTGCTCTACAGAAACATTAAAAAAAGCACATTATATATTAAGGTATGCTATAACTGAAGGAACAGGAAAAAAATTAAATGATTTGAAAACTAGTGTGTCAGGCAAAACGGGGACAACCGTTACAAATTATCATTCAAAAGAATCCAAAAATAAAACTTATCAAAGTTCTTTTGTGGGTTTCTTTCCGTCTGAAAAACCGAAATATAGTTGCGTGGTATTAATTGACAATCCCAGTCCTGAAAAGGGTTATTATGGTTCAGATGTAGCGTTGCCAGTTTTTAAGAGAATAGTTGAGGGGCTTACATATCTTGATACTATTAAAATTAATTCTTCTGTTTTTTCAGATGATTCTTTTAATCAAAGTATTAATTCAGGTGATAAAAAATTATGAACATGAAATTATTAAAAGATATTTTACATAATGTTAATGTTCAAACTTTAATTGGCGATGATAAAAATTCAATCAATAAAATTGTTTTTGAATCTAAAAAATGTGAAGTAAACACATTGTTTTGTGCTATACCAGGAAATGTATTTGATGGACATAAATTTATAGATGATGCCATAATTTCCGGAGCAACAGCAATTGTTTGTGAGAAATTACCAAAAAAACTAAAAGAAGGGATTACATATATTAAAGTTAGAGATTCAAGAGAATCTCTTAGTTTTATTTCAAGTAATTTTTTTGAAAACCCATCAAAAAAAATAAAAGTTATAGGTGTTACTGGTACTAATGGAAAAACAACAATAGCTACGTTATTATTTAATTTATTTCGACAGCTTAAATATAATTGTGGATTAATTTCTACGATAGAAAATAGAATAAATGACTTTGTTTTTTCATCAAGCTCAACCACTCCAGATTCAATAAAGACTAATGAGCTGCTAAGTAAAATGGTGTTACATGGTTGTAAATTTTGTTTTATGGAGGTTAGTTCTCATGGGATTAAACAAAGTAGAATTTTAGGAATCAATTTTGCATGTGCTGTTTTTACTAATATTAGTAGAGACCACTTAGATTATCATAAAAATTTAGAAGATTATGTTTTAACAAAAAAGAAGTTTTTTGATGATTTAGATAGCTCATCTATTGCATTTTTAAATAAAGATGATACTTATTCAGAAACAATGGTGAAACATTGTGAATCAAAAAAAGTATTTTATTCAATTGATTCACAAAATGCTGATCACCGAGCAGAAATATTAAAAAACAACTTTTCAGGTTTAGAAATAAAAATAGACGAACATCATTTAAAAACTAAAATTACAGGTTATTTTAATGTTTATAATTTATTAGCTATTTATTCAGTTGCGGCTCGATTACATTCAAGTACAGAAGACATAATTAAAAGCATAAGAAATTTAGAAAATATTTTAGGTCGTTTTAATATTATCAAATCTAAAAGTGGAGTAAATATGATTATAGATTATGCTCATTCTCCTGGAGCCATTGATTCTTTATTTAAGTCGATTTATAAAATTAAAGATAGTAGTCAGAAAATAATTACGGTTGTAGGATGTGGAGGCAATAGAGATGTGGGAAAAAGACCAATGATGGGGAAGATTTCATATGTAAACAGTGATATTTCAATATTTACAGCAGATAATCCAAGAGATGAGGACATTATGTGCATCATTAATGAAATGAGCTTAGGTATAAATTTTCAAAAAGAAAAAACATTAATAAAAATAACTGATAGAAGAGAAGCTATAAATGAAGCAATAAAATTAGCTGACAGAAATGACATTGTTTTAATCCTTGGGAAGGGACATGAGAAATATCAGGAAATTAATGGAAAAAAGTATCCCTTTGATGACTATGTAGAATTAAAAAAATTTTTAAAATAAATTGCTATGATATATTATTTAATTGATTTCTTAAAAGACAAAATTTTATATGGAGAGCAAGTCTCAAATTTATTTTCATATATATCTTTTAGATCAGCCTTGGCAGTTATTTTATCTCTTGTAATAACAACTTATTTTGGAAAATCAATTATTTCGCTATTACATAGAAAATCTGTTGGTGAGAATGTTCGTAGTTTAGGTTTAAAGGGTGAGTCAAAAAAAGAAGGCGTTCCAACTATGGGGGGGCTCATTATATTGATGGGGATATTGGTGCCAACTTTACTTATTTGCAGACTTCAGAATATATATGTAATCCTTATGATTTTAACAAGTGTTTGGATGGGGTCTATAGGTTTCATAGACGATTATATCAAAGTATTTAAAAAACAAAAAAGGGGGTTAGCTGGCAAATTTAAAATTTTTGGTCAGGTTTTTTTGGGATGTATAGTAAGTCTTATTTTATATTCTCATTCAGATGTAACAACTCAAGAGAAAGATTTTTCTAAATTAAACTATGAAAATAATTTCCAGTATAGTCAAGATGATAGTTTTATAATAAATGAATTTTTTCAAGATGAAAAAAAATCTACAAACACAACAATTCCATTTTTCAAAAATAATCAGTTTGATTACTCATCTATTTTAACATTTTTTGGATTTGATAAAAAGTGGACATGGTTAGTTTATTTACTTATTGTCGTGTTTATTATATCAGCAGTTTCTAACGGAGCAAATTTAACTGATGGCATTGATGGTTTAGCAACAGGAACCTCTGCTATTATTGGAACCTGCCTAGCTGTTTTTGCTTATGTTTCCAGTAATGCAGTTACTTCAAATTATTTGAATATAATGTTTATTCCAAATAGTGCAGAATTAGTTGTTTTTATGTCTGCTTTTGTTGGATCATGTGTTGGTTTTTTGTGGTATAACTCTTATCCTGCACAAGTTTTTATGGGTGATACAGGTAGCTTGTCAATTGGTGCAATTATTGCTGTTTGCGCTATTGCCATTAGAAAAGAACTTTTAATTCCTATTTTTTGTGGAGTTTTTTTTATTGAAAGCTTGTCTGTTATTTTGCAAGTTTCTTATTTCAAGTACACAAAAAGAAAATCAGGAATAGGAAAAAGAATTTTTTTAATGTCTCCCATCCATCATCATTTTCAAAAAAAAGGAATTCATGAAAGTAAAATATCCACTAGATTTTGGATTGTTTGTGTTTTTTTAGTCATCATCGCTTTTGTCACATTAAAGATTAGATAATGAAAAACATTTTAATAATAGGTTCAGGCAAAAGTGGTATAGGTGCGTGTAAGTTAGCTATATACAAAAAATATAATGTAAGACTCACAGATTGCAGAAAAATAGACAATAAAATAAAGGAATTTTTAAGTTCAGTAAATGTTTCTTATGAAGAAAATAAACACTCTAAATCTAATTTAGAATGGGCTGATGAAATAATTATTAGCCCAGGTGTAAGTAACGATGCGGAATTTGTTCAATCAGCAAAAAAAATTGGAATCCCAATTTATTCTGAAATAGAGTTTGCTTTTAGATTTACAAATAAACCTGTTATAGCCATAACAGGAACAAATGGAAAGACAACAACTAGCTCTTTGTTGTTCTATACATTAAAAAACGCAAAGCTAAACCCAAGGCTTTGTGGTAATGTAGGCGTTTCGTTTTCTGAAGTTTTAGTAACTGATCCGGGTGATTTGTATGTTTTAGAAGTAAGTAGTTTTCAATTAGAACACATATCAAAATTTAAACCAAAAATAGCAGTTCTTTTAAATCTTTCACCAGACCATTTAGATAGGTACGGTTTTAACAAAGAAAATTATTTTGATACAAAAATGCGTATACAGTTGAATCAAGATAATTTAGATTCATTTATTTATTTAAATGATGATAGCAATATAATATGTAGGCTGAATAATTTAAATCAACAGAAATTATTCCCATTTGAAAATATTAAAACAAAAAAACATACATCCGCTTGGATAGACAATAATCAATTAATAATTAAAAACAATAAAAATTTATTTACTATGTTATTACACGAAATGGCCCTACAGGGCAAACACAATGTTTATAATTCAATGGCAGCAGGGATAGCTTCAAAAATACTTGGAGTTTCTAATGATGTTTTAAGAATGTCACTAACTAATTTTAAGGGAGTTGAACACAGATTAGAAAAAGTGTTAAAATTAGACGGGAAAGTATTTATTAATGACTCAAAAGCTACTAATTGTAATGCTGCTTATTTTGCATTAGAGTCAATAAAAACACCGATAGTTTGGATATGTGGAGGTGTTGATAAAGGAAACAATTATGAACAACTAAATGATTTAGTTAAAGAGAAAGTGCATGCTATTATTGTAATTGGAAAATCCTCTAGGAAAATAATTAATCACTTTAAAGAAATTGTTCCAAATATTGTAAAAGTTGAAAATATGCAATCTGCGGTTCATCAATCTTATATGCTTTCTAAATATGGAGACAGTGTTTTATTATCACCTGCTTGTGCTAGTTTTGATTTGTTTAAAAACTATGAAGAAAGAGGAAGGGTTTTTAAAGAGTGTGTGTTTGGACTATAAAAAATATAATGTTGTTAAGTAGTGTTTTAAAAGGAGATAAAGTAATTTGGTTAATAGCCACTTTTTTAGCGTGTATTTCTTGTTTGGTGGTTTTTAGTTGTTCAAGCTCAATTAAGAATTTACTCACCCATTCATTTCATTTATTAAGCGGTTTTATATTGATGTTATTTTTTTCTAGAATGCATTATAAATATTTAACAAATGGGTCTATTGTTATTTTCATTTTTTCAGTTATTTTATTACTAATAATTTTGTTTAAACCCTTGCCTAATATTGATGGTGTCGTAGATTCACGTAGATGGATAAAAATTTTCGGATTAAATTTTCAACCCTCTGAATTAGCAAAATTCAGTTTAGTTTTATTATTATCTCGAAACCTTTCTGTTCTTAGTCATAAAAGCATGTCTTTCAAAGATCATTTCAAGTACTTTTATTTACCTATATTAATTGTCTTTGCTTTAATATTTAAATCAAATGGATCAACGGCATTAATTATTTTAACTATTTCTTTTATAGTTTTATTCATTTCAGACTTTAAGATTAAAAGTATTTTTAAATTTTACTCATTTAATATTATTTTAGTTTTTTTTAGTGTGATTTTATTATCTCAGTTTTCATCTAACAGTAGAGTTGGTACGTGGAAAAACAGGATCAATCATTATTTAAATGGAGAAGTAAATTATCAAGTTAATATTGCTAAAAAAGCTATTTCTTCTGGAAAATGGAATGGGTTAGGCCCAGGTAAAAGTGTTCAAAAACATGTTTTACCACAGGCATCCTCTGATTTTGTTTTTGCTATTATAATTGAAGAGTATAGTATTATAGGTGGGCTATTTATTTTAGGACTATATATTATTTTTTTAATTAGAATTATTGCAATTTCTACAAGGATTAAATTAATGTTTCCATATTTATTATTACTTGGACTAGGAATTTTAATTGTTTTTCAAGCCTTTTTAAATATTGGTGTATCCTTAGGGATTCTTCCTGTTACGGGACAAACCTTGCCATTAGTAAGTAGAGGGGGTAGTTCAATATGGATTACATGTGTAACAATAGGAATTATTTTAAATATTTCATCTAAATTTCAAAAGAAGATAAGTTATGGTTAAAAATAAAATAATAATTAGTGGAGGGGGTACAGCTGGACATATTTTTCCAGCTTTATCTATTGCTGAAGAATTAGATAATTCTAGCTTTGATTATGATATTTTATTTGTAGGAGCCAAGAATAGAATGGAAATGAAAAAAGTGCCTTTGGCAGGTTACAAAATTAAGGGATTATGGATTGATGGAATACAGAGAAGATTTTCTCTAAGAAATTTAATTTTCCCAATAAAATTATTATTAAGTATAGTACACTCTTTTTTTATTATTGTTAATTTTAGACCTAAATATGTAATTGGCACAGGAGGGTTTGCGAGTGGTCCAATTTTATTTGTAGCAGCCATGTTAGGTGTGCCAACTTTAATTCATGAACAAAATTCTTTTCCTGGAATAACTAATAGATTATTGGCAAAAGTAGTTGATAAAATATGCGTTTCGTATTATGGGATGGAAAAGTTTTTCCCAAGTAAAAAAATAATAAAAACAGGCAATCCAATTAGAAAAAAACTTTTAAAAGATTGCTCTATACAAGAAGCGGAGATTTTTTTTAGTTTTAATAACAAAAAAAAAACAATTCTGATTATAGGTGGGAGTTTAGGAGCAGGTCCAATTAATAAACTAGTTGAGCAAAAAATTAATTATTTTTCTAATTATCAAGTTATTTGGCAAACTGGAAATAAAAATCATCAAAAATATAAACAATTAAGCTCTAATTTAAATAACATTTTTGTTGTTGATTTTATAGATAGGATGGATTTAGCATATGCTTTAGCAGATGTTGTGGTTTCCAGAGCGGGTGCTATTGCTATAACAGAAATATGTTTTTTACAAAAAGCATCCATTTTAATTCCTTCCCCATATGTTTCAGATAATCACCAAATGAAAAATGCAAAAACATTGGAAGATAAAGAAGCGTGTTTAATAATAGAGGAAAAAGACTTAGAAAATAAGTTTATTTCTACACTTGATAAATACTTAAATAATACAAATTATAGGTTGACAATAGCTCAGAATGCTAAAAAGTTGAGTGTTAATGATTCATCTAAGAAAATATTGGATGCATTAAATATTATTTTGTAATTATGATTAATATGAATATAAAAAATCAAGCTGAAAATTTAGATTTAAATAATTTAGATGCTATATATTTTATTGGTATTGGTGGAATTGGAGTTAGCGCTTTAGCTTTTTGGTGTATTGAAAGAAACATTAAAGTTTTTGGTTATGATAGAGAGAAGAATAACATTACAAATAAAATACAGTTACAAGGTGGAGAGGTGTTTTATGATTATAATATATTATCTGGTGAACATAAAAGTAAATCTAGACATTTTGCAGTTTTAAATTCATTTGTTAAGAATTCTAATAGTATTGTTGTTTTTTCTGCGGCTATAAAAATCAATCATCCCATTAGATCTTTTTTTGATTTTAACAAAGTAAAAAGTATAAAGAGAGCAGATTTTTTAGGTCTAATTAGCGCAAATTATAAGGTGGTAGCAATTGCAGGTACTCATGGTAAAACTACCATTAGTACTATTTTGACTCATCTTTTAAAGACTTCAGGTAATGATTGTACAGCTTTTTTAGGTGGAGTATCAAAAAATTATGAATCTAATTTCGTTTTAGGATCAAATAATATTATGGTTATAGAAGCTGATGAATATGATAAGTCCTTTTTACATCTAAAAGCTAATATTATTTTAATTTCATCTATAGATAAAGATCATAGTGATACATATCCTACGTACTTAGATATGTATAATTCATATATTAAGTTTGTTGTAAATAGTCTACCAAATCTGAGCAATTTAATTATAAAAAAAAATATAATTTTACAGTCAGAAGACTTGCCTGAAATCACTGAGTATTCTTTGTCAGAAACAGCAGATTATAATTTAAATTTTAGAGATAATAAATTGGGAGGATTAGAATTAACTTTTTTAGAAAAAAATAAAAAAACAAATAACTTTAAAAAGTTAAAAACTTTTAATGTTTCAAAACAACCAGAACATAATTTAGAAAATTTTTTAGCCGCTTCGATTATTGCCTTAAAACTAGGTGTTAATATTAATGATATTGCTAAAGGAATAACATCATTTTTAGGTGTTAAAAGAAGATTCGAGTACCATATAAATACCAAGAAACAAATTTTTATAGAAGATTATGCCCATCATCCTGAGGAAATAAATGTATTAATTGGTAGCTTAAGAAAAATGTTTGAGTTTAAAAAAATTACTATGATTTTTCAGCCTCATTTATTTTCCAGAACAAAAGATTTTTTAAATGAATTTGCCGTGTCACTTTCTAAAGTTGACACTTTAGTTCTTCTGGACATTTATCCTGCAAGAGAACTTCCTATAAAGGGCTTTAGTATTAATAAATTATTTGGATTAATAAAACTAGAGGACAAAGTTTTAGTTTCAAAAGAGAAATTAATACCACTGATATCTAAGTTGAAACCAGAGCTGTTGCTTTCTGTTGGCGCTGGTGATATAACTATATACAGTGAGGAATTAAAAAGAGTATTGTTATGAAAAAAAGAATATTAAGCAATATTGTGTTTTTTTTAACAGTTTCTATATTTGTATTATTTGCATTTAGCAAGTCTGAAAATAATAATATAACAGATTTTGAAATTATTTTTAAACAGAATGATTATCAATATATAAACACTCAAGAAGTTTATGATAAAATAAATTTTCAAAATAAACAAAGTACATATTCTATAAAGGATATAAACACGAGATTGTTAGAAGATTCAATCGAGATGCTAATTTATGTCAAAAATGCTGAAGTATATTTATCATTGGATAATAAATTAACGATACTTATTCAGCAGGAAAATCCTTTTATTAGGACGGTGATAGATAATGATATTTGTTTTTTAACTAGAGATAGTGTTAAATTAAATGTAGTCGATGGCCAATCACCTAATGTTCTCTTTTTTATTGATGACATAAGTTTGAAGCCATGGGCTGAAACTTTATATCTAGCGGATTATTTATATGGAAATAGGTTTTTAAAATCTATAATTAATAAAGTGTCATACAATCATAATTCTGAATACATATTACATTCAGGTTTATTTGATTTGAAAATAAATATAGGAGATGTAAGTAAATTGTCTGAAAAAGAAGACTTAATAAAGCTATATTTTACAACTATTGTTAATGATGAAAGGCTAAAGAATAATAAAGTTAAAGTCCTAAATGTTAAATATGAGGACCAACTTATATGTACAATGAAGAAGTTGTAAGTAACAAATGATAAAATGGAAGTTTTGAAAGAAAAAATTAATAAAAATGATTTTTTTGTTGCCTTAGATATTGGTACAACAAAAATTGTTTGTTTAGTTGGAAAAAAAAATGAACATGGAAAATTAGAAGTTTTAGGCTATGGAAAATCAAAGTCATTGGGGGTAAAGAGAGGAGTTGTTGCTAATATTGTTCAAACGATTGAATCAATTGAAAGTGCCTTAAAAGAAGCAAAAGAAAAAACCAATTTAGATATTATTGAAGTTGCTGTTGGTATAGCAGGGCAACATATAAGAAGTATGCAACACATAGACTATATAATTAGAGAAGATTCAGAAAAATATATAGATGTACATGACACAAAAAAATTAGTGAGTAATGTTAAAAAATTAAAATTAGAGCCGGGTGAAGAAATTATACATGTTTTAGCTCAAGAATACAAGATAGATAATGAGTCAAATATTTTAAGGCCAGAAGGAATGTGTGGAAGTAAATTAGAAGCAAATTTTCATGTTGTCGCAGGTCAAATTTCAGCCATGAATAATATAACTAGATGTGTCCAAGATGCAGGTCTTAAAGTAGCGGATATACATTTAGAGCCTTTAGCTTCTTTAGAGTCCACGGTGACTGAGGAAGAAAGAGATGCGGGAGTTGTTTTAGTTGATATTGGTGGAGGGACAACTGATATCGCTATTTTTAAAGATAAAATTATCCGACATACAGCTGTAATACCATTTGGTGGTAATATAATAACAAATGATATAAAAGAAGGCTGTTCAATTATAGAAAAACAAGCAGAACAGTTAAAATTAAAATTTGGATCAGCACTTCCCTCAGAAAATAATGAAAATGAAATAGTTTCCATACCTGGCTTAAAAGGTCATGAGCCTAAGGAAATATCAATTAAAAATCTATCTAAAATAATAAGAGCAAGACTTGAGGAGATATTAAATGATGTAAATAAAGAAATAAAATTATATCAAGATAGTAATCACCAAAGAAATAAATTAATAGCAGGAATTGTTTTAACTGGAGGAGGAGCGAATTTAAAACACATAAAACAATTATGTGAATATGTGACGGGCATGCCTACTAGAATTGGTTTAGCTAATGAATATTTAGATCATACATCCCCAGAAGAATTATCAAGTCCTATATATGCTACTTCAGTTGGTTTAGTTTTGAGGTATATGAATAATAAAAAGATGGCCCCAACTGAAATTGAAGATGGAGAGGCAGAAGATTCGAAAGATTTTTTTGGAAAATGGGCAGAAAAATTTGTAACAGGTGCTGGTAAATTAGGTTCTTTGTTTGCTAACGAAAATTTAGAAGAAAAAAATAATGACAATTAAAAAATTAACAATTTTATGAAAATAGAAGATTTAACTAATGATAATTTAAATGAAGAAAAAAATTCTTCAGATAACTTTATGGAGTTTGCAGATAGTTTAGATTTTGAAGTTGAAGATCAGAAGAACGCCACAAGTATTAATATTCAAGATGAATCAGTTGTAGAATTTGATCTTCCGAAGAATCAATCATCTGCCATTAAGGTTATTGGTGTTGGAGGCGGTGGAAGTAATGCAGTTAACTATATGTTTGAACAGGGTATCCAGGGGGTAGATTTTGTTATCTGTAACACTGATGCACAGGCTTTAAATAATAGTTTAATTCCTACACAAATTCAATTAGGAATAAAGCTTACTGAGGGTTTGGGAGCAGGTGAAGATCCTGAAGTTGGTGAGAATTCAGCATTAGAAAGTATTAATGAAATTAACACCATCTTGAAACAAGGAACAAAAATGGTTTTTATTACTGCAGGAATGGGAGGAGGAACAGGGACAGGTGCGGCACCTATAATTGCTCAGAAAGCAAAAGAGTTAGATATTTTAACTATTGCTATTGTGACCGTTCCATTTTCTTTTGAAGGTAAAAAACGAATGCAACAAGCCCAATTAGGCATTGAAAAAATGAAGCAGCATGTTGACTCTTTAATTGTTATAAATAATGATAGACTTATTGAGATATATGGAACGTTAGGATTTAAAACTGGGTTTGCTAAATCTGATGAGGTACTAACAGTGGCAGCAAAAGGAATTTCTGAAGTCATTACTGTAAAAGCACAGGTTAATATTGATTTAAATGATGCAAAAACAGTATTAAAGAATAGTGGAACAGCAATTATGGGCTCTGCTAAAGCAAGCGGAGAAAATAGAGCAATGAATGCTATCAAAAAGGCATTAGATTCTCCTTTGTTAAATTTAAATACAATTAGGGGGGCAGATAAAGTCTTATTATTACTAATGTCAGGGAATGATGAAATAACTTTTGATGAAATAGGTGAAATAAATACTCATATTCAAAATGAGTCAGGAGGAGATGTTGATATTATTATGGGAGTTGGTGATGATGAAAGTCTGGAGGGTAGTATAAGTGTTACAATAATTGCTACAGGATCCTTCGGAACTAATATTGATCCAATTTCACAAAAGCCTAATATTATAATTCACGAACTAAGCTCTGAAGATGAAAAAAGTGAAAATATAGACCTTTCGGTTAATACTAAAAAAAATAATACAACAGAGTTAAAGAATGAGGAGTTAGAAAAAAATACAATATCTCTTGATGTATCTAATATATATTCTGATTCAGAAATACAAGAGGGGGAATTAGGATTTAATGATAACAGTAATATAGAAGCTAAAATAGATACACCAATAATAAATGAGGTTAGTGAATCTAAAATAGATACACCAATAATAAATGAGGTTAGTGAATCTAAAATAGATACACCAAT
>MDTB01196544.1_pt1 | contig 30584 bp, 27 predicted proteins | sample 811161 | NCBI WGS metagenome assembly MDTB01 (sample SAMN05326650, study PRJNA326480) | marine metagenome | isolation source: seawater | place: Mediterranean Sea | collected 2009 | reverse complement strand
GTAGGTACCAATCTGACTAATCCTTCAGGTTCGTCCTCTAGTTTTCCTTTTTCTTCTAACCATTTATCGACATCATATCGAAGAAGAGGAACCCATAAACCGGTCAAAATAAATGCTGAAAGTACTCCAAGACCTGCTTCTATTCCGAACGAACGTAATGCAGGAATGTCTGAAAATAAATTGGCCATAAATGCACCAATAGTTGTAAATGAAGTAAGCATAATTGCTCTTCCAACCTTTGAAATCGCTATGTAAGCAGAAGTTTCTGTGCTTTTTCCAGACCGTCTCTCTTCCTTGTATCTGTGTAACGCGTGAAGGCTATCATCGATACCAAGAGCAAGAATCAATATCGGAAGAAGATTCGAGAATTGTGATCTTTGAATTATTTCGACTCCTGACCAATCTCCAACAATTAATCCCCATCCTATTGATCCTTGCATCCATGTAAGACTCAATATCAATCCGCTGCCTACTATCACAACATCAGTCCATCTACGGAGACTTATCCATAGAAGTACTGTGATTGCAGCCCCCATCATGGCAATTAACCAAACACTGGAGAGAATCTCTCGATTTACCTCAACATTTGGAGATTCTCCGATTAGTAACGTATTCGTTAGACTATCTTCTTCACTTATTTCATCTTCTAATGATAGAAATAGCCACTCAGTAGAGCATGGGCTTTCTCCTGAACTAACCTGTAATTTACAGGATTCTGAATCTAAATCTGGTGGATCTGAATCAAAAGAGACTCCATTTGCAGAATATCCCCATTCTAACTCTGCATCCCCCCATGCAAATGTCCAACCATCCTCTAGCATTGCCTCTCGATCAAATTGAACCAACATCCAAGCCGAACTCGCAGACCAACGACCAGGTTTCCATTCTGCTCCTTCCCATGAGTCTCCTTGGAGTAAACCATTCACTGGGCCTATAACTTCAGAATCAGGATCAGGAAGAAATGCTCTATCATTAGAAAGCCATCTAAGAAATGCCCCGTTACTGTTGTTTGCCATTCTGTGCGCTGCAAGATCAATATGGTCTTGAGTGACATTTGGATCATCAAATTCTAAACAATCTAGATTTCCACAATCATGCCAGTTCGTTTCGGGAGGAACATCTACAATGAAAATTCCTTGAGGTTCTTTACTCGGCTTAGTCAATAACGTTTCATTTTTCATGAAAGACCTGAAATTATCTGGAAGTGACAACACACCGTCTACAGGTGTACCTGTAATTTCTGAAACCAAAGGTCCTAAATTTTCAGCAATTTCATGATTTTTGACCCTATCTGCCTTTCTATCTAATTCTTGTAACACAGATAGATTTAGTATCCCACCAGCAGGTTCTTCGATGCCTGAAAATAATCCAGAATATGGTTGAATTTCTTCCCATCCAACTGGACCTGGTTCATCAGTTAAATTCACATCTCTAACAGTATATATGTAACCAACCATTATTCCATTTCCGGTGAAATCCTGTTGTATTACCCTAGCAGCAGTTAATTCAGGCGATTCAAGGTCGTACGATTCGATGTCTGCAGGTGTTAGACTAATCGGCAATCCAGGAATCATTAACAATGTCATTAGAAGTACAACAAAGTGAGTAATTTTCCTATTCTCAAAGAGTAAATTCGCAACTCTATCGAATCCACCCATGAAGTTCTGTCCGTACTAGTCTTGATGAAGATTCGTTCTTAACCTAATTACAAACCCATATCTCTCAAGCGTTGCAGAGCCTCATACATTTCATCTGAAAGAGGACCTGGTTCTTCCAAGATTAATTCGATATCAAATGGGGCTCCTCCTATTCCTTCTCTAGGTATACGGCGGCGGTCACCGGGGAGAGAACCGGCATCTATTGAAAGACGGATTTTTCGTCCTGTAGGGGTAGTTAATTTCATTTCACCACCTAGTAATAGAGTAGTATATGGAACTGCAACTGTCTGAATTAATCGATTAGACTCCCAACGACGATCTTCTCCAGGATCTATTCTAACTATTAGAGTCAAATCTCCTGGGAGTCCTGTAGGATGTTCATTTCCCATTTTTCTTAAACGTAATTTGTGTCCTTGCTCTACACCCTTAGGGATATTAACAGTAACTGTACTCTCCCTCCTTTGAATTCCTCGCCCTGCACAAACAGGGCAACTTAGGCCACTATTGGAAGATCGTCCTTCGCATCTTTTACATCGTCTTAATCTACTCAATACAAAGGGAATTTTACCTCCTTTCTCAGCAATTTCAGTATCAATATCAATTCCTAATTCAATGTCAATTCCCTTAGGTTGACTTGATTGATTGGTCGAAGAAAACTGTGTATTACCCATCATCTGTCGAAGGATATCTTCCATTCCCATTCCTCCAGAACCAAAACCCATTCCTCTGAATCGTTGTTGTTCATCGTATTGCTGTCTTTTCTCAGGTGTCCCAATTTCATCAAATGAGGCTTGAATTGACTTGAATCGATCTTCTGACGCAGAATCTCCAGGGTTTCTGTCTGGATGATGTTGCCTAGCTAAACGACGATAGGCTCGTTTGATTTCAGCATCAGATGCACTGTTATCAATTCCTAAGACACGGTATGGGTCCATGTCAGACATAGCATCCCCTATCGTTGATATGTTTTGAACCCGGTCATTAACCCCAAGGATAAAGGTCATTCTCAATCTAGGATTGTTTATGGAAGAACATATTGAATTCAACCCGTCCTATACACTACTAACCTTAGCATGTAATGGAGGAGAAGCAGTAAATGTAGAACCTGGGGCAATGGTTTCCCTATCTGGAATGACTATGCAAACCGGAATGAGTGGGGGTGGAGGATTTGGTGGTTTCCTCAAGAGTATGGCAAAGTCAGCACTTGGAGGTGAGTCTTTCTTCCTCAATACATATACTGCTGGACCTCAAGGTGGATGGATTAGCCTTGCTCCTGGAGTTTCAGGAGATATTCAACATACAGATATACAACCTGGGAGACAAATTTTTATCCAAAGTGGATCATATCTTGCTTCAACTACTAATGTAAAGACAGATACTAAATTTCAAGGAGCTAAGGGGTTCTTTTCTGGAGAATCTCTCTTCTTTATCCGTGGCTTTACTGAAGACGGGCAATCAGGTAGAATTTGGTTCAATTCATTTGGAGCAATGAAAGAAATCCCAATTCAACCAGGCCAAGTAATCACCGTAGATACAGGACACGTTGTTGCTTTCGACGATACTGTTTCATATGAAATTGGTAAAGTTGGAGGGATGAAATCATTCATGTTTGGGGGAGAAGGAGTTGTAATGCATTTCTCAGGACAAGGGCGTGTATGGATTCAAACTCGAAATCTTGCAAGTTTAGCTTCAAATTTGATTCCTTTCTGGCCTCAAAGAGGATAACGATTAGATTTTCTTTTAGAAAAACCACAAAATCAAGTTCTATGGGCATGTAGGATTGACATGGAACCGAGGAGGATAACCTCCACTCGACTAATCGATGAGGAAGGAGTAGTCCATCATGGTGACATTTTACTTCATTCTGATGGATCATGGTCGACTAGTAACGGCGATGAAGATGTATTGGAAACAATAGATGGAAAAAATCGAGTAATTACTCGTTCATTCCAAAACTGGCATACACACCTTCCTATGATACTCAACCGAAGTATGGGTGAAGGTTTACCCTTAATGGAGTGGTTACAACAATCTATTTTCCCTACCGAAAAACATGTTACTAGAGAGCTAATTGAAATCGGTACAAAAGCTGCAGTAGCCGAATTAATTGCGACTGGGACAACATTTGCTTGTGATATGTATCATCATCCTGATTCAATCGCCCCAGTGTTAGATGATTCTGGAATTCGTGGAATTATTTGTGGCCCTACCACTAGTTGGCCTCCTTCAGATACTGATGAAGATAGTGGGGATGTTCTAAAAAAATTAGAAGAGTTGCTCAGATCTGGTCCATTGGATAATGGTAGAGTAGAATATGGCATTGCAGCACATTCTGTCTACACTTGTTCAGAAGAAACATTACTTCGAGCTTCTGATTTAGGTAAAAAATACGATGCGTATGTACATATCCACACCAGCGAAACTAGAACAGAAGTGTCAGACTGTTATGCAATCCATGGAATGTACCCGATTGAATATCTAGATTCACTTAATTTCCTAACCGATTCTACTGTTTGCGCACATTGTGGATGGGTTACAAAAAAAGAAATGAGAATTCTTGCTGAAAAAGAATGTCATGCAGTGCATTGTCCAACCAGTAATCAAAAATTAGCTTGCGGAGGGACCATGTCCTATCCAGCAATGAATGAAGCTAAAGTTGATGTTAGATTGGGAACCGATGGCGCAGCAAGTAACAACTCATTGGATATGAGATCTGAAGCTAAAACTGCTAGCTTAATTCAACGTCACGATCATTGGGATGCTACAATCCTGAATCCAATTGAAACTTGGTCTCTAGCCACTAAAGGAAGTAAAGACTGGGTAACATGGGATATTAACGATATTAGATTACGTCCATTGGGAACAAACGATAGAAGATTACTTGCAAATCTGATTTACAGTGGAGGAACTTGTCTTGACGTATTTGTTGAGGGTAGAGCACTAAGACGAGATGGGAAAACCATCAGTATAGATGAAGAAATAGTTTTGAATGACCTAGAAACTGCAGCAAGAGAATATTATTCGCAGATATGAAGAAATGCAGTAACATGTTTTTTGTATCTTAAGCATAACATCGGTTTATGTCGGAAGGATACGCAGATAGCGGACACATTGTTTCAGTTGAGTTTGATCCTAAGGTCAAAGTGTATTGGTGGTTAGGAGCAATGTTAGTTCAAGCATCAACAGTAATTGGATTATTTGTGGTGCCTTTTTGGTTGATTTTAGGTCTTCCAGTTCATCAAAAACAATTCGAAGGGTTGTCTTGTTCGCTAACAGATCGTTCATTGAACATTCGTACAGGATGGTTATTCAAGAAACAACAAAACATTCCGTTAGACAAACTAACGGATGTTTCCATCCATGAAGGTCCTATTTTGAATGCTTTCGGAGTAGTACGCATGCATTTTGAAACTGCAGGATCGGCTCCGTTTATTCTCACTGGCGTGAAAGGTGGTCCACAATTCAGAGATCTTGTTCTCAAACAACGAGATTCTCTTTCTTCACAGCCTGTAATGGCTGCTCAAAATTCTCAGTCAGATGATGTACTCATCGAAATTCGAGATTTGTTGAAAGATATTCGTGCGAATATGGCTAGCAAAGAATAGAATTTTTCCTTCTTCATTGTTTGAAAAAAAAAACAGCCATTCATATGCAATTGTTACTACGTGAACATAATGCAATGCAACATCGATGCTATGGGAAAAGCTGTAAGGCTAAGACTTGGAATATTGGCAGTAATTGCTGGGGGTCTAATTTCGGTAGGTTTCATTTTACTAAATTTCAACTTTGGAATAGAATGGATTATTCCATTAGGAATAATTGCGGGTGGAGCATTCTCTATGTTTGAAGGATGGGCCGGTTGGTGTGTTGTAAGAGCGATTGGAATCAAAACTCCACACTAAACAACTCATTCAGATTCATTGGATGATGCTTCTCGGATACGACGTGCGGGAATTCCTCCCCAAATTTCACCCTGAGGTATAATGGTAAATTTGGGTAAAACCGCTCTTGATGCAATTACAGCTCTATCGCCAATTATACAACCTGGAGCAATGAAAGAGCCAGAACCTATAACACAGTTAGATCCAATAATCACTTTTGCGAGATGGATTCCATCTTTTTCAAAGAGATGGCCATTGATAGCTGCTCCTCCTCCAATCACTGTCTTACTTCCTACTTCAATCATATACGCATCATTGATATTTGGGGAATTAATTTGCGCTCCATTTCGAATTTTCATCCCCATCATTGAATAGTAGATATTTCCAACAAAAGAAGGAACCATCCATTGTAATGAAGGTAAGGCCAAACGATGGAATAGAGACATAAATCCCCACCTGAGAGTCAACCAACTTTGTGTCGGTGCTTGAGCAGATGAGGTTCTGGGCCTCAAAATCAATCCAAAAAATCCTAGAATTAATAGATCAACTATACACCATGCGAGAAGCCCTATTCCAATTGCTGCTCCTTGGGCAAAAAGCCGAGTTAAAGGATCTGTAATTTCGCTAACTTCTTGAAACATCCAAATGCCAGGAATGGCTGAAACACCCCAAATCAAGAAACCAAAAGGCAATACTAAGACTGACAAAAACATTTGAATGAAGCCAAAGAATTTCATTGGCTTTGCCATTAAATCACTTCTGCATTTCAGAGATTTGAGAATATAGATTTGATGAGTTCGAGCTTTCTAGACCTTCCTCTTCAGAAACAACCTCTCCTTTAGCAGCTGCACGATTTCGAGCATCTTCTTCATTTGCTACTCTGATGCCTTCTTCGAGATCAATTCTTGATGCCAATACTGTTCCAGCTAAAATTACAATAGTAATCGTCATGATTGCTACGCGGCTATCGAAAGTAGAACTGGCAATTCCATAAAGGAACGTTCCAATCATTGCGGCAGACTTTCCTAAGAAACCAAAGAAACCAAAGAATTCTGAGGTTCTAGTCTCAGGAATCAACATCGAGAACATTGAGCGGGCTTGAGCTCCGGCAGAACCCATTACCATACCAACTAGACAACCTAGAATAATCCACTGGAGTGAAACTGTGATACCGAATGGTTCCCAAACATTATCTCGCATAAATTCAGCCCAACCATCTACCATTCCTCCCTGATCAACAATGGTAGGATGACGATCTCCAACCTCCCAAGAAGTTGAATCAGGTCCTATGACAATTATGGCAAAACGGTGATCTGATACATTATCAAAAGCGGAAATCAGAGATGATGCTTCCTCTGGAGTAATCGTTTCGACTTCATTCACAGAAACAGATGCTTCATCAACAAATAACGACGCTGCAAAAATTCCAGCAAATACTAGAAGAATTGCAATAAGAGCTGTCAATGGCCCTAAATTCATCTTTTGTAAATACATGATTGCACTACCAAGAAGAACGAATGATACAAGGATAACCAGTAAAACAATGATACCGGACGAAATGCCTAGATTGTTTGTGCTCGTTGAAGAAGATTCTGAATTATTCTGGTCAGGGAAATAAGCTTGGAAAGCATCTCTAAATTCTGCATCTCCTGCAGAATTCTCTCCCACCCATCCATCATATCCTCGATCATACAACGTATTCATTTCATACAACTCAGATGATTGATTATAGGTGAAAGTGAAATCATAGCGAGAAGATTCTCCTTCTGCATCATCAGGTAATCCATTGTTATCAGAATCTGTAGTGGGATCTAATTCTAATGGAGCAAATGCTGCTGCTGCAACGGCTACGAAACAATAGATAATCAGAGCGACCATTAATGCAAATTTTGTTCCCTTGATGTTTGCTAGTTTTCCAAAAACAGCTGTCATCGGAATGGCAATTACATTAACTGTCAACAACAACATAATGTTCATACTGGTATCTAATCGAAGAACTGATTCTCCAAATGCACTAGCCATGCTCGCAATAGTGTTTACGCCATCATAAAACAAAAGATAAGCCACTAAAAACAATGCTAGAACCTTAAATTTTCGAATCTCTTTGGCAGTATTGAAGACTTGTCCATAAGCAATAGTTGTTGCAGCAAACAATCTCGTGCGGGTGTTCGGGCCTAAGTTAGTCCATTCAAGTGTAGCTTCAATTTCTGGTTCAGGTGTCCACTTGAACATTAATGCTCCAAAGCCCCACCACCAAAGAGAAGAGGTGACAAAAATAACTGCCAATTTGAAGTTAGTATCCCAATTAAATGGTCCTAATAACAACAAAAGATGGAACATAAGAAGAAGTGAACCACCAGCAAAACCATACACATAACCATAGGTAGAAACGTGATCTTGCATTTCTTTTCCTCCAAGATATGGCATAAAAGAGTAGTAAATCACATTACCACCAGTGAAACCGATAGTACCAATTGTATAGGCCAAGGCAAGGAAAATGTAACCAGATGAGCCAAAATAAGGTGCTGCCCCCATTACTGCTGTAAATAAAATACCAACAACAGTATACCATTTGAGTAACTTCTTCTTAATTGGCATCTTATCTGCTATCACTCCAAGTGCTGGAGCTGTTGCTACCACGAAAATCATTGAAAATGTAAGTACAAATGCATAAAATGAATCTCCAGACTGAGTACCAGTTGCTAAGTTATACAGGCTAGCCATAACTTGTGGAGCTATTACAGTCATGACCGTTAGAGCATAGGCTTGATTTGCCCAGTCATACCAGTACCATCCTTGGATTCCTTTCCTTTCTTCTGGAGACATGGAATCTAACAATGCCCCAACATCTACTTTTTCAGTACGATTTGACACTGCAGAGGTATCGGTCATGAACTGTTACGGGGTCTTTACGTACTTGAAGATAGGACCGGAATAATAGGACATTATTACCCAAAATACCTATTTTCAACGGCTCGTCGGGGAAGTGTGACTAAGGGTATGTTGGGTTCTGAAGAACGGGCTGTGAAGGTCCACCATTTGGTCAAGGCACCAGAAAATTCTCCAGAATCGATTAAATTTAGAGAATCATGGGATGCAAAGAAACCTGCGACTGTCTACAAGACTCCTGAAAGACTTCCGGATGGAACTCCATGTACTGCAGCAACTGTTATTCTTCGAACTAAAGGCTGTGAATGGTGGTGGAAAAGTGGATGTACTTTTTGTGGATATTTCAATGATGTAAGAGATGATGTAACAAGTGATGATTTACATGCTCAATGGGAAGAAGCAAAGAGAAGAACCAATAATTTTGAAGATTGTTCTATGGTAAAAGTATACACTTCAGGAACTTTTTTTGAAGATAAAGAAAACCCTCCAGATTGGCAAGAAACTGTTCTCAAAGAAACTTATGAAAATGGTCTTCACTTAGTCATTGAAGCTCAAGCACATCTCTGTAAAGAAGAGAAAATAGGGTGGGTTGCAGAACGTCATCCTGGCTGTACTGTAGCAATTGGACTTGAAGCATATGATGATGCTGTTTTGAGATTCAATTGTAACAAGGGATTCAATACAAAACAATGGCATCAGGCAGTAGATATTCTTAGAGAAAATGGTCTTAGGGTGAAAAGTTATCTATTATTCAAACCTCCTTTTATGTCCGAAGGAGATGCTGTGGAACAAACCTCAGCTTGGATTCGAGCCGTAGCGCCTTTGTCTGATGAAATATCAATTAACCCAATGAATATACAGAAAAAAACCATTGTTGATCGCATTCATAGAGCAAGACAATATCGCCCACCTTGGCTTTGGAGTCTAGTAGAAATGATCAAAAATGTTCATGAAGACGTACAACCTGTTTCTGCAGAAAATGCTAGAGATGGCTGTAGAATCATAGTTCATCCAACAGCAGCTGGAATGATTAGAGGATCCCATAATTGTGGAGAATGTGATCAAGAGGTTGCTGCTGCCATTGAAAGATATAGTGTATCAGCCGATATTAGTGAATTTGATGGAATTGATTGTTATTGTAAAGAAATATGGGAAAACGAAATACAATTAGATAGATCTTTACCATTACCGTTAGGAATTGGACGTGATAGAAGAAGATCGATGGACAAGGTTCTGCGAGCTCCATGATTGGCATTGGTACGTTGCTTTACACTCAACATTCGCCCAACGCTTAAGGGCGGCAGAACATTGGAAGGAACACCCAACACCGTAAAGTGAGGGAGGTTGAGAGTTTATGGAAGAAGATAGTGGATTTGGGCTGTTGGATTACATGCGTTCCGATGAGGAACCAGAATTGAGAAGAATGGCAATCGCAATGGGATTTATCATTCTCTTAATTTTCCTAGTATTGTATGACGTATTATACCCAGGTCATGGGTTCCCTGTACTAAGTGACGTGATACCACTTCTTTCTGGAGTAATGGATAGTACCATCTGGTTCTTCATATTAGGAATAATGATTGGATTCTTTTCACTTGTTGCTAGTGTTCTAGTAGGGGCGGTAAAGGAGTGATTATCATGGATACAATAATTCTCATGATGTTAATTTTCTGGGGCGCCTTGTTGGTCTTTGCTTGGAGATTACGGGCAGGTCTTGGTTTCCTAGGAGATGCAGTTGCAGGAATGACTGGTTTCATGCTTGGTAAGGCATTAGGTCCCGGAGCAACGATACTTGAAGGAAGATCAGGGACTGCTTCTGCATCTTGGATTAATCACGGAATTGTATGGTTATTCATTGGCGCTAGTATTACTTTCATTGATCTTTGGTTAGGTCATTCTCCTAATGCCCTTTACAGTCTACAATCATGGAGTTGGGATTTAACAGGAAATGCAGCATTTACTCCTAGTATTATGACAACCTTTGGAGGAATGATCATGGTATTAATCGGTTCTTCTTTACATATTATTCCTAGAATGGCAGATACCACTCTGTCTAATGAAACAAATGCAGGATTGATGGCAATGGTTTTCACTGCAGGCATCCTTCTTTTCGTTATTGGAAGTCAGATTCAGAATGATATAGGAAATTTAGTTGCCTTTGCTGGATATAACATTCCAGCATTAGCTGCATTAGCTATAATTGCAAATTTATTACTTACTATTAGAGAGCAAACCACAGGTCTTGAAGCTCCTCAATGGTTTATCATCATAGGATTAGTAGGATGGTTTGTTAGTTCGATAACGTTCGTTGTTCTTGGCCCAGAAGCAGCACCTCATACCCTATGGATTAGTGAACAACTCCACATTGGAATGTTCCTTTGTTTGATTTTTGGTGTAGTCTATTATGCAATTCCTTCAACAACAGGAATTCCAATTCCAAGTCGTTCATTGGTCGCTCTTACACTTGTAGGAACTATAGTAACGGTATCGCCGATGGGATATGATCCTGCCAGTCTAAGTTTCCTTGAACTAGCATGGCTTCCATTGGATCTTGGTGTAACTGCCGGAGCATCTTTCCCTCCTTGTGGAAGTGAAACAAATTGTACTTCTTCTCTAATAATTACTGCTTTGATGGCACTTTCTATACCAGTAATGTTCATGTTCTCGACAAATGTACTTACAGCCATTAGACGTTCAGGCGCAATTTTTGAAGATACGGCTCTTACTCTGATTGCTTTTGGTGCATTCATGTTACCAATTATGTCAATCACGTCACTATTTACTACTCTTGATGCAATGAGCGGTAGTAACGAATTATCTGCAGCAATTGGTTCAGTCCGTCTTGGAACTATTTGGGGAGCGATTATTCCACTCGCATTGGGTGGAGCATTAGCAATTATTCCTGATGCTACAGGAAAGGAACTCGAAAGTCAATCTTCAGGAATAAGGGCGATATGGATTCTCGGATTAGGTATTATTGGATCTTTTATGGTCAGTATGATGTCAGACTTCGCTGAGATATCATTTGCTGAGGCCGGACTTGAAGAAGGGTTTAGTTCTACAGCAGCAGAACTGAAACCAATTGCTTCAGTTCTATTCTACGGTGTAGTTCTTGGGATTCTATTCTTAGCCCAAAATGTGGTAAGAGGATCTCGTTCTATTGATTCTGGACCAGAATTCAGTATTCTTGGACCTTCTAGATATGTGATTTCTGGAAGCACAAGTGTTAGAGATCTTCTAACCGCAGGAGTGACATTAGATACTGTTCTAACCACTGATGAGGGAATTGATGATTCAGTAGGACCTACCATACTCTCTGAAGAGGAGTAAACTACCCATGAGAATCGGTCTTGTTGGTAAACCAAATGTTGGTAAATCAACAACTTTCGCTGCATTAACAGAAACCGTTGTTGAGATTGCAAATTATCCATTCACTACCATAGAGGCCAATATCGGAATCGCTTGGATACCTCTAAGATCTCCTTGTGCTTGTTTTGATTTAGTAAAAAAAATGGAAGAAAACGGTAGAATAATTGATTCAGATGGTGAGCGAAGAGGTAGTATTTGCACGCCTAGAACAGGATCTTGTATAGGATATCGAAGAATTGTTCCAATAACCTTAGTTGATGTTGCAGGATTAGTTCCTGATGCACATCAGGGAAGAGGGCGTGGAAATCAATTCTTATCGGACCTTGCGAATTGTGATGCCTTAATTCAAGTTGTAGATGCTTCTGGAACCACTGATATTGAAGGGAATCCAATAGGAGAAGATGCTTGTAACCCCGAAGAAGAATATGATTTTTTACTCAATGAATTAGATGCTTGGATATCTGGAATTCTCAATGACTCTTGGGCACGTGGTGCAAGGAGGGCTCAAGCAGAAGGACAAATTGCATTGGTACGTTATATTCATTCACAACTGAGTGGACTTGGAGCAAATGAGTCAATGGTCACTACAAGTCTGTCTTCATTCATTTCTGAAAATCCTAACCTTGATGTTCCTTGGACATGGAAACAAGATGCAGTTAGTAGATTAGCTAGTAATTTACGTGAACAATTGTTTCCAGTTTATGTTGCTGCAAATAAAGCAGATTTGGCAGATCCTTCAAAGTGGATGATCTTGAAACAACGTATTGAAGAAAAAGGTGGATTAATTGAAGCTACATCTGCAGAAACCGAACTCGGATTACGAAGAGCAGCAAAAGCAGGTGCAATTGAATATCGACCAGGAGATAATGACTTCACAATTTCAGAATCTACTGAATTGAATGATGCGCAGAAGAAAGGACTTGATGCGTTATCTAAGCGAATTGAAAACATGGGAGGGACTGGATTAATCTCTCTAATGTCATCTGTTGTTTTTGACAGATTAGATCGAATCGTAGCCTATCCTGTCCAAGATGAATCAAAGTGGATTGATGGAGATGGAAAAATTCTTCCTGATGCTCTCCTAATTCCTCAAGGTTCAACAGCAAAAGATCTCGCTTATGCTGTTCACACAGATTTAGGGGATGGATTCATCAGAGCTACCGATGCAAGAACTGGAAGAGTAATTGGTGCAGATCATGAATTAGCAAATGACGATGTTGTAAAGATTCATGCAAAAACATGAATCATGCAGTTGTTGGATCTTCAATATCTACAACAGGTTCCATTGATACCTCAAAGATAGTAGCAGTCCAAGTAATATCATATGTTTGATCATCTGAGCCAAGTAATCCGAATCCTTGTCCTGCATCATTCTGAACATCTGCGATTAATTCAACAATCCAATCTCCACGTCCATCATCTGAATCCATCCATTGAGATCGGATATCAGATTCTGTTCCATCTGCTTCGTAATCCGCTCCATCATAACCATCAATTAGAATCCAAGTCATTGATGCTGCAATACCATTTCCACAATTCCCTCCATCAGTTTGATCTTCAAGTTCCCCACTTACGCCTGATACATCAGATGAGGCATCTACTCCGTTATTTTCTCCCGGTCCTACAGCCCCCTGATCTTGACACTCTATGGTCACCGTCACTGAAGCCAAATTTTTAGAATCACCAATCATATCTTCAGTAATTGTGAATGTATCTTCTTCTGTATCTCCATCAGATAAAGCAGGTGTTGTCAAAGATTGTGTCAATGTTTCTTCAGTAAAGGAAACTGTCCACATTCCAGATGGTCCACTAGTCGAAGAAGAATCATCTAGACCAACTAATCCTGGGACCATTGCAAAATAAATTGGAAAAAGGAACATGAAGAAGACTGAGACCCCTAACATAACTTGACTTCGACGATCTTGGAACGTCTCCGCTAGGTCCATAGACAGTTATGATAGGTCCATGTTTTTCAATGTCCCGTTTGATTTATTCCGATTCATACACACTAGTTGGTGGCCAATTAACTCTAATTTCCTCGGTTTTTTTCCATTTTCGATTCAAACCCCAACTAGCTAATCTTCGTTTTGATCTACCATATTCGGGCAACATATATCCAATACGACTTCGTTCCCAAAATGTCCAACGATTGGGAATTCTAGGTAAATCTGCAGACCAAGCACAAATGAAATCATTCCAAATGGATTCATCAATTGATTCAGGTAGTACCCATTCTGTTGTAGTGATCTCTCCTGCAGAGCCAGGAGTATGAGACCATGCTTGCATTGCAGCACCTTCCAATGGACCATTATCAATTACTATCCCAAACGTTCGAACCGACTGTTGAAGTGGCATAATTATCGCCATACGATGGACTGGTCTCTTACCTTCATGGCGAGTAACTGTCCATCCTGCCATTTCAGCTATTATTCTGAAAGAACGAACAGCATCGACTGAGCCAACACTGACTGGGATCTCATAGACTGTCGCGTAGCTCACAGTCGACTCGAGAACGTCATCCGACATCATCACTTCGATTGATGTGGTCTGGACACAGAGGGGGTGAGAACCGCCCAGTGGCGCCCGTCCGATTGCCGAACGGCCAGTAATCCACAGTCATCCCGTACTAATACGGGGTTCCAATCTGAAATGCAGCTTCGTTGATTAGCCAAAGAGGTCGCCGAGGCCGCCGAATCCGCCGCCCTCTTCTTCCTCTTCTTCAGCTGGCGCTTCTTCAGCAGCTGCTGGGGCATCTCCACCACCAACAGCGGCTGCCGGAGCTCCAGCAGCCACTGGAGCAGCAACAGCAGTAGCCATTGCTTCACCAATGTCGACATCAGACAAAGATGCCACAAGAGCCTTGACTCTTGCTTTATCAGCATCTACACCAGCAGCGGTTAGAACCGCTGTGACAGTCTTATCATCAATTTTCTTCTCAGCCGAATGCAGTAACATAGCAGCGTATACATATTCCATTTTTTTTCACCTTCTTTTTTTTTAATTTAACCGAAGAGATCTCCAAGGCCGCCAAAGCCGGCTTCTTCCTCCTCTTCTTCCTCTTCCTCGGGTTGATCAGCCACTTCTGCAGCATCATCACTTGGTGCATCAGAAACAACAACAGCCGAAGCCGCTGCTGCACCGAGCATCTCGGCGAGTTCATCGTCCAAGGCAGAGGAATCTAGATGGCCAGCGAGGGCCAAAGCGCGCCCTTGGGCACGAGAAATAAAGACCGGGATGGTCTTTTCATTGGATACACCAGCTTCAACAGCGACATTGAATGCCTCTGTGCTGGCCTTGGAAAGTAATGTTGGCAAAGTCTCCGATGTGTACCAAGAAACATTGCATGCAAGATTGAATGCACCTGACATTGCTGTAATGATATCGTTTCTGAAAGCATCTGTATCAATGTTAAGAGAATCTGCAGGAAGAACTGTTCCTTCTTCAATCACACCGGATAAAATTAGTCCAATCTCAATAGGATTAATTCCTAACTTAGATAGCATCATACCTAAATCTCCTTCAATGGGCTCTCCAGCTTTTACAACAGTGGTTGATTTCTGAATTACTACCTTACCCTTATCGATCTTTGCTGGAATACCTACAGCACCTAATTCACCAACAATAGGACCTGGCGCGAATTCGGTCTCTCCTTGCTCTACAATAATATCATCTGGAGCAATCTCTCCATCTTTAGCAGCACGTCCTTGACGAGTCTTATCTAATTCATTGTACAATTGGAAAGCATTGTAATTTTGAGTATGAACCAACATTGGCTGAACTACACCATCAAGAAGTACATCCAAATGCCCTAGATCAAGACCTGCATTATTCCATGCACGTCGAATTAGAGTTTTCTTAGCCATAGTAGCAGTCATACCAGATCTAAGATTAGCACGCATATCAAGCATATTTGTAGCTGGAACTCCGGAAATATCTACAATACCGACAACTCCATCGGACTTGAGAATATCTTCAAGTTGACCTACACGGTCTTTTTTCCACTGAGCCGCCTTAGGAATCAATTAATCACCTCAATCTTGACAGATGGACCCATTGATGTCTTGACATAACATGAACGGATATTGTTATGGCCACGTTCGAGTCTACCCATCACACGATTCCAAATCGCCATAGCATTCTCAGTTAACTCATCAATAGTTTGAGAACGAGAACCAATAGGGCCATGGAATGTAATTTTATCACGGGAACGAATCATAGAAGTGGTTCTTAGACCATTACTTAGAGCACCTATATCCATTACTGGAGGAACTGGACGAGGCATCTTACCGCGTGGACCTAATACCTGACCAAGGAAACGTCCAATGTTACCCATGTGGGGAACTTCTGAAAGAAAGAAATCATACTTCTTTGCTATTTTCCGTGCTTGTTGGCGATTACCACCTAAGTCTTCGATTGTAGAAGGATCCAAAACATCAACACCAGCATCCTTTGCTTTCACAGCCATCTCTCCTGATGCAAACATAGCAATGGAGATATCTTTGCCACGACCGTGAGGAAGACGTATCTCTTCTTGAATCCTATTTGTTGGATTCTTCAAATCTACATCCTTAATTGTAAAAGAGAACTCTAATGTCTCTACAAATTTTCGCTCTGGAGCCTCGTCTAGAGCCTGTTGAATTGCTTCTTGGATTTTTTCTTTCATTTTTCATCACCTCCGCGGTCTACGAGGACAGGTCCTCTCCCGCGCTGCGTGACAGATTAGGAAAAGTGCGCTTCGAACGCTCCCTCCTTCATCTGTTTCAATGCCTCTTTTGGCTCAAGTCCTTCTACTCTGACACGCATAGCAACGCACGTACCCATAACCTCACGGCAACGAGCGAAAAGTGTTGCACCGGTAAGACGATCTTCTTGCTTATTAGCAATCTGCTTAACCTGATCCATAGTCAAATTCTCTGTTGAGGCTTCCCAGCTACCATTGCATTTTGCAACACCTAATGTCTGGTTGATGACATGAGGTGTTTCGTTGCGGGCAGACATGTGATTCCTCTCCTTTACGACGCGTCGACTTTCTCCCTATATTTAATCGGTGCGAAACTACTCCACTCTCTGAGTTACTCTAATTTGGTCTGCACGAACAGTTAGCGGAATTGGAACTGGTGCATCGAATAATTCAACAGTAATTTCTTCTTTACTATCTGCGATGTTCGTTACACGTGCTCGTTGACCCTTGAATGCGCCTAGACGAACTTCCACGATATCTCCCTCAGAGATTCCTGCAGTGGCGGCCTTCGGTTCTAAGTGAGGGAAAATATCCCTGAATGGGGCTTCTCCTTCCAAAACTTTACGGCAATTTTTCAACGGGGTTGTTCGGTTTCCGGCTCTTCCAATAACTTTCTCAACGTGATGTTGAGCGGATGCTTCGACAAAGATATATCCTCTCATATGATCTGATTGTAAAACAGCATATATCTCATCAACAATATCAGCAAGAGATCCAGAGCCAGAAAGACGAGCACGAATTTCGTTTGCAACATTCGCTTCCTGACCAATTGAGGTCTTCAAAATATAGAGATAACTTCCAACATCTCCATACATCTCAACTAATGAAGGAATAGAGTAATCCTTAGTTCTCATATCACCGGCATCTATCCATTCACATTCTGAATAAAGAGCTGCGGGGACTACATGTGTTTCTGATGTAGCAACTAAAACCGGTGTCACTTCATTCAAAACATTTCCAAAGGCTAAACCTCTAGGTTCTCCAGTTCTAATATGAGTAATCTTGTCAGATTCGATTCCAGTAGCTTCTTTTATTCGCTGTAAAACTACATCCAAATCATTTGCGTCACCTACGCCAAAAATCCCATCCCAGGCTAGAGGGAATTCACTAACACTATCTGCACGCTTCATGAGAAGTACTTGCTCTTCATTACGAACATAAACTACGAATGCATTTGACATTTAAATCACCTTATGGATTATTGAACTGAACATCTGTTGGCGTTGTAAGCCATGAAAAGAAAGATGGAAGAAGGTTGTCCATTAACCAAAGAACTCCGAAGCCGATCGCTCCTAGAACAAACATACCAATACCACAAACAATTATGGTTTGACGAAACTCAGCCTTCGATGGTTTGCGAGCCATGCGCAAAATACGCGCCCAATCACCACGCTGCCGTCGGCGAAACCAACGCTCAATGTCATCTTGCATGGCTTGCGCCCGCTGTTCGACAGAGCCTTTGCTATCCATTTCATCCGCCATGGTACACCCTCAGCCTTCGATGCGACTTCCGTGCCCCACTTAAGCACAACGGAACTGTTTGATTCAACGAATGAAGGTTGTTGAACGAGACCTGATACTTCTAGAACGGGTCTGCATGGATGTTCCATGAATATGATCACTTCTTACTCCTGTCAAGACAATCAACACACGTAATTCCTCTCCTAGAGATTCATCAACTGTAGCGCCCCAAATAATTCTAGCATTAGGATTGATACTTTCGCGAATAATTTGCCCACACATTTCTGCCTCGCCTAATGTCAGGCTCTTTCCACCTACGACATTCACCAATGCACCCCGTGCATCTGATACATCAATATCCAATAATGGCGATTCTAATGCTTGACGCGTAGCATATTCCGCTCTATCTTGGCCTCTTCCTTCTCCATAACCTATCATTGCAGTACCGCCTCCATTTACCATTACTGATCGAAGATCTTCGAAATCGAGATTTACTAGTCCTTCTTTTGCAATCAATTCAGTTACTCCTGCAATTGATCTCATTAGTAGTTCATCAGCAACCCGAAATGCTGCGGCAATTGGAAGATCGCGAACACCTTCTACTTCCAATAACCTATCATTGGGCAGAACTACTACAGTGTCACACACCTCTCTCAATCTCTCAAGTCCCCATTCTGCATTCTGACGTCTTTGAGTTCCTTCAGAATTAAACGGATAAGTAACTACACCAATTGTAAGAGCTCCTGCTGCTTTAGCTAAGCGAGCTATAACATGAGCACTGCCTGTCCCAGTACCTCCACCTAAACCAGCAGTCACGAAAGCTAAATCACAATCATTTACGGATTCTGTTAACTGTCTTTCAGATTCATATGCTGCTCTTTCACCCATTTCAGGATCTCCTCCAGCGCCTCTTCCTCTTGCTGTTCTTCCAATAAGCATCTTGTGTTCACTTTGAATCCGGAGTAAATGTTGAGCATCTGTATTGATGGCCCAACCGACAGCATATTGGTCATCTAACAGGCCTTCTTGAGTTAGACGAGAAACGGTATTATTACCACAACCTCCACACCCATATACTCGAATTCTAGGCTGTAAAGTCTTCAATAATTCAGCTAAATCTCCGTCCTGAGGAGCAGGGTTATTCGGTGGTTCAGAATCTGAATCTTGCAACTCTAAAACACGATCGATGATATGTCGCATAGATGCAGCGTGTTCGTAGCCATCATAACCATATCGTAGATACAGAGCCCGATAATGACGATTACAAGGTGAACGAAATATTTCGGAAGCCAAAGAGTCAAGCGTTGCGGCTCCTCTGGAGATTCATGGGCAAGGCTCTGCCGATGGCATCTGCAATGTCAATGACCCTGATGATGATTGCATGTTCATTGATGGGTTTTTTAACTCCTGAAACTACAATATTAGAAGATGAAAATCAACATTTTGTTCAAAATTTTCAATGGACTCAAACAATAGACCCACCGGGCGGTGAAGGATTTCAAGCAGATTATTGGAAACCAGATACAACTGGAGCCCTGTGGGCAATCGACTTTTCCCCTGATGGTACAAAAATTGCAGGAGTAGATATCAATGAAAAGAGGGTATCCGTTTGGAATATTAGCGATGGAAGGTTAGTTTTCTATTCTCCACATCCAGATCCTTTGGTAGACGTGATTTGGCTGGATTCCGAACATCTAATGATTGCAGATTCAGATGATGATTTGGTCGTTTTCGAGGTGATAGATAGAGGAGAAAGTTGGCCATTAAATTCAACAAATGCACATCAAATGACTTGGAGTAAAGGGTTTACAGGTTCTGAAAATGGATTCTTATGGGGCATGGATTTGTCTGAGGATGGAAGTAGAGTAGTAATTTGTGGAGGCATCGATAATCCAAATATTCCGGGAGAAATTGTTACTGTAGAAACTAGCTATCTTCTAGGTGGAAATGGAAATCCAAATAGTATCTACACCACACATATGCCAACTGATTGCTCTCTATCTCCTAACGGAAGTGTGGTTGCTACAACGCTAAGAAATTTTCAAAATAATCTAAATCAAGATAAGGTTGCAGCTCATTCAATTCCTGATCTTGAACCATTATGGGAAAGAGCAATTGGCGGTTCAGAAGCTACTGCTTGGGCAATTGATTGGGATATAAATGGACTAGGATATACTGTAGGCTGGAATAGACCAAATGAAGGAGTCGTTACTCATTTCAACCATATTGATGGACAAGTAGATTGGTATTCACCTATTCCTCAGAATATTTCATCTATATCTTGGACTCAAAGTGGAGACAAATTATTGGTTGGATTACATGATCCTGGGAGAATGATGTTCGTCGATCAAGTTGGTACAATCCTCAATGATGTAGGGTGGCATAGTTTTGTGAATGCTGGTGAGGGAATACCCGCTGATGTCTTGGATGTATCAGCTAGTGTTTCTGGACTAACTGCTTCTTCTGGAAGAGATGGAACAATCGAAATTTGGAGTGAAGACGCTTCTGGAATTTCTTTCCATAGTAAACTAGGAACAAGATTAACTCGTGAAATTTCATTGGCTCCGAATAGAGATCTACTAGCAATGGCCGATTCGGGAGGGGTAGTAACAGTATGGGATCTCGATTCAGGGATGAGGAATCGACAATGTAGTCATCCTCAATTTGGAGAACCCACTGATTCAATTCCATTTGCAAAAAGTGTGGATTGGACTAACGACGACAAAGTAATCATTGGATATAGTGATGGAACAATTGTTGCCTGTGATGAACAAAATAAGAATATCTGGACTATTGATCTTAATTCTATGACGACTGTCTCAGTTTTCGGACGGGCTAGAATAAATATGCACGGCCAAATTATTGCAACTTATGGAGAAGATCCAAACAACACAAGTGCAGACGGGGTTGTCTCTGTTATTTCTCAAGCAGGTCAAATAATTCGAGAATGGAGATATTCAGATGTCCATTGGACAATTGCATTCGATCCATCTGGAGAACGAATGAGTTCAATTGGCCAAGAAGGAGGGGTCAGATTGTGGTCAACAAGTGGTTCAAATCCTATGACATGGACAGACGAGGGCATAGTATACACTCATGAAAATTATACTGGAGTGAACTCTTGGTTAGAGGGAGTGGGTGTTCTAATAACTGCAGGATGGGACTCAATGTTGAAAATGTACGATCCAATTCAACAACAAATTATTCGTTCAATTCCAGTAAATGCTGAAGTTTTCTCAATAGGTATTGACATCAATGATGGCGGTATTTTTGTAGGGACGGGTGATTCATCTACATCTTCTTCTGGAATGATAGAATTTATCGATCCAATGAATGAAAGTGTAATTACATCATTTTCAATTACAGGAATCCCTAGAGGAATGGCAGTTGATCAGGATGGTGCTTTGATAATTGTAAATCATACTGGAACAATTACCAGATTAGTATCTGATTTGGATCAAGATGGAGTACCTGATGAGAATGATCTATTTCCCAATGATCAAACTCAATGGGCGGATTCAGATGATGATGGATTTGGAGATAATCCAAATGGAAATGAGGGAGATGATTGTCCCACAATTTCTGGTGAATCAAATATCGATCGTTTTGGTTGTATAGATTCAGATGGCGACCGTGTATCGGATCCTGATGAAAATTGGTTGGCACATCCTGTAGGAGTCGCAGACGCGTTCAAGAACAATCCATTTCAATCGAGAGATACCGATGGTGATGGAGTAGGAGATACACATTCATTCACTATAGGAAGTAATGGTTTGAGAATAGACTCAGGTGATGCTTTTCCTAACGATAGTTCTCAATCAACAGACCGAGATGGCGATGGATGTGGTGATAATTACACATACGTTACCGATAATGATGGCTACAGGACACCTGCGTCAGGTGACGCTTTTCCCAATGATTTCTCTCAATGTATTGATCTGGATGGAGATGGATTCGGAGACAATTACACCTTCTCGATAGACCCAACTACAGGTTTGAGAATAGAATCAGGAGATTTATTCCCATTTGATTTTCTCGCTCACGGAGATCCAGATAATGATGGGTGTGTACCTGAAAGTAGTACAGGATTACCTTACGATCATGACTCAAATGATCCATTAGTTTGTGAAGCAACTGAGGAAGAAATAGAAAATGCAAACAATTCAGATACATCTAATGAGACCAATGATATTGTTTGCCCTACAGTTCTTTGTTGGGATGGGTCTAGTGTAGATCCAATAGATTGCTCTTGTCCTCTAGAAATTATCGAAGAACCTTCAGATAATTCCCCCTCTACAGAAGAAGATTTAGCCGATTCAGAAGAAACTAATGCTACATTGTTAGTGGTATTAATTCTAGGAACTATTGCCCTACTTGGTGTAATTGGAGTTGTTATAGTTGGCCGTTTAAATGATAATAATTCTCAAGATAAAGAAATTCAAGACGTGTGCCCTCATTGCGATGGTCCAATCCAAGAAGCTGTAGCAAATGGAGGGAAATGGACATGGTGCCCATCGTGTAGGAAATGGTTGGAATACAAGGGTCCTGCTACTAATTTGCAGAATATGAATGATAATCTACAGATGGAGTCAAGGAATCAATAGCTGCAGCAAGTCTGGCATTCGATTCTCTTTCCCCTGATTCGATCGCTGCAATTTCTGTGGTGATTTGTTGTTTCAATTTTTGTGATTTTTCAATTACGATATTTGGTAAACCTAGAGATGGGTCACTACATCCATTTAGAATTTCTAGAATTCTATCTGTTGAAACGAGGGGAGAATTAGATACTCGCATTCCTAATACTCCTCCTATTCTCTCAACACCATCACTTTTTTCCAATGTTTTTATCAAATCTAAAACATCAGATTTTGCTCCTTTCAAATTACCTTTAATGCGCCACCTTGATCCGATTTTAGATACTCGAGCCTCGATATGATAGGGGTCTAATTTAATTGCTGAAGAAAATTTCTTTCTTGATGCACTTAATCGACCGCGTGAGGATTCTATTCTACCATGAATTATGAGATCTTCAACCTCTAATTGTATTCCATTTGAAAATGCTTCAATATCTCCTAATGCACGAATTCTACGCATCTGAATCTTACGCGCTTTAGCTAATCTAACGGCTGCTGAATGAGCGTCTTTCCACTGTTCCCTCATGAAAAGAACCAATGTCCATTCTCTCAATACCAAGACAAGAACTTGGTCCAAATCCTTGTCTCTCTTAGAATTGAGAAGATGTGTTGACAATTCTTGAGCCATAACTTCTGCTAATTCTAACCGACTCTCTGCGATATAACTTCTAATCTGGTCAACGACCTTTGAAGGATCGTCCATTCCAAACATCGAAGACCGCCTAAGACCGACGGCGTACAGTTCGACGACGTACACGAGGTCGGGAGCCCCCATTATCGTCATCATCGTCATCATCGTCGTCATCATTTTCTTCAGATTTCTTCTTAGTACGACGTTTAGGTCGAGATACCTTTTCTTGGAAAATATCTTCTTCTTCATCTACCTGTTTTTCTTCTTTCTTATCTTCTTTTGAAGTATTCAATGATTCCATGTCAGCACGCACATCATCTGGAGAACCGGCTCCTCCACTCATGAAGTCAGCCATCCAATCATCCTCATCCATCATATCTTCTTCATCACCACGTCGTTTCTTACTCGGATTTGAATTAGCCATTGATGCTGCCAATATTGCTGCAATTAGTAAAACTAGATTTAAACCACCCATTGCATAAACCAAAATGTATGTTCCAGAAAACATTCCTGGAGTAGAACAACCGGTAGATGGATCAACTTCGTCTAATGTTGTTTCAATGCACATATCCATATCATCTCGAACTCCATCATTATCTAAATCTGGAGGGCTGAGGTCATCTACAGATGTTGCACATATAGTAAAACCACTAACAGAACGTTGGCATAAATCAACTGTGAAAATTATTGAAATTTGGCGAACATTTCCTGCTGCATCTCCTGCTTCAACGATTAGTTTCTGTGGTCCTTTAATCGGCCAGGATGCTGCAGGATCTACATACTCAAAAACAAACACTTTCCCATCATCATCAAGGGCAGTAATATCTGTTACATTGAACCATTCAGTTCGTTGAATAGTAGATGTTGCAAGACCCTTTTCAAATTTGATTCTAACATAATCTACACCTACATCATCACTAACACTTCCATGCACTCTTACATATTCTCCATACAAGTATGTGCTAGAAGTACCTGGTGAATACATCTGAATATCTGGATCCTGGACATCTATTGGCCAACCAACAACAGTAGTAGTTTCTGTATTACCTGCTTGATCTACCAAAGTATACTCTACATACAATTCAGCATTTTCTAGTCCTGAAGGCAAAGTCATTCTCAATCGATAGGTTAGTTCTCTTCCAGGGACTGGTTCAGCTCTTACCATCCCTCCTTGTTCAGTAAACGCGAATCCTGTTCCTTCGACTTCATCATAATCTGTGGTGGTTACATTGATGACTGGATCTTCAGATAACATCTCATCGACCTTGAACAAAAGTTCGTAATCACCACGTGTCAATGCTCTGGCAATGAATTCTCCACCGTCTTCATCTTCACCTTCAATTGAGATTTCAGCTGTTGGAGCAGTAGTGTCCTCGTGAACCCTCCAAACATTTCCGGGAGAAGATAGCGCCAAATTTTCATTACCATAAAGATCTGTTGTCGTGACAGCATACCATCGATATTGATCAAGTCCAACATCGATGTTGATATTTCGATAAATAGTAGTAGATTCTTCAGGTTCCTCGATGTTATCCATTATTTGTACCCAATTAGGATCGTTTCCGATATCTTCTGTAAGTACATCTTCATCTTCCCAGTCATCAATACCCCATGGATTTCCTGGGTGTGCCCAAATTGAATAGGTTTCATCTGATTCATCGATATTATTGATCCAACTTACAAGAACATACTTTTGGGAAGACATTACTTCTAATTGAGGTTCAGATACAAATGCAGGGTTTGGCATTCTAGTATCCTCTAATGTTGGTTCTGAACAATTTTGAACGAAACGAGTATCTTCGTAAGTTCCATTTACATATCCGTATCTTGCTTCAGTAGTTACACAATAGTAAGATGACTGTACAACTCCAGAATTAACAGTATATGCAGCGCTTTGAACGCCATCTGGAACAGTTGCAACTAATTCCGCCTCAAGAGTAAGATTCGAAGCTGAAGTCAATCGAGTACCTACAGATCGATATACGTGGTAAACTTCTCCTTCAGCACCCATTTGATCGTTCCACGTAATTGATGTTACACCATTCATGTAAGATGCAGAAACAGCAGTTGGCTCTGCAATCCAAGGATTGAAGGTATCCTCAAAAATCAATGTAGAAGTAGAACCTGAGGATACCAAACCGTCATGATTGTTTACCCAATCAGCAATAGTAACTGCATAGTATGATTCTCCTAAAGTACCTTGATCAATCACTACATCAAACAATTCAACTCCAGCGGGAGAAGTGCCGACTAAAGTTGCTCCGGATACGTTCTGACCAAAAGGTGTGGAACTCCTCCAAATTCGATATGTTTCATTCCCATCTTCAAGAGGGTCATCTGTCCAAACAACTCTGGATGTCCCAAACCCTGTAGATGGATCTGCAGTAAAGGAGGCTGCAACTTCAATTGCTGGAACTGGTGCTCGATTATCTTCACGAACTGGTTCACTCAATGAATTGGAGGTTAGCATCCTAAAATCTTCATATCCATTGTCAATGAGTGTAGCAGTATAGTACACTTCTCTGTCAGTACCATCTGGAACTGCAAGACGATGACTGCTAGTACCTGCTGGTAAATCCATAGCAACTAATGAAGGATTTAGATCTGCCCAATTTTCTCTTGTTGCAGGTACTGGGTGTTCATAAATTCGTATTGTATAAGCATTTAATCCAGTTTCTGTTAATTGACCTGGGAAGAATACTGGAACCGTGTTATCCCATTCTAGAACTGTCTCTGAAGCTGCACCATCATAAGATGCTCTAAGATTGAAAGGAGTTGATATTGGATTCGATTCTTCTACTACTGGAACATAATTTTGAGAAATATTCATTTGGACTAATCCATGTTCTATACCGTTAGAAAGAACAGTAGAAACTGCATAGTAATAGGAACCATTGGAAGTATGAGAGGTTAAGAAAGTCGTACTCCTTTCCTGATCTAAACAGGAAAATGCATCTTGTTCAGGAAGACATGCATTAACTTCGCTAAAATGTGTGTAGTTTCCATCTGTAATATCTGATGCATTAATTGGTTGTGATGCTCGGTAAACACGATATTTGACTAATGGGAGATTTTGTATTGTACCGGAAGAAATTCCTCCTTCTGTTCCACCGTCTCCTCCTATGTTTCTCCAAGTGATCTTTGTGTACTCATATGTTGAATCCCAAAATGCCTGCATTTCTTGAGCCTGAACGTCATTTGGGTCTCCAATATCGTTGTAATCGTAGTGGTCATCTGCAGACACTGGAGAGAACGAAATCATGCTGAATAATAGGATGAATACAAGCGTGAAACTGGAACGAGACTTCGTAGACATGGCTGCACCCATACTATCGATGGTACTCTAACTGACATGAACTTGACGCCGAGAAAATATCTTAGAAACCGGTTCTTTACACCATTGAAGTCGCCGGAAGAACCTTGCACGAGTTATTCCAAACCGCTTCATGGACGAGGTTAGGAAGGTAAGCCCATGGCCAAACATCGTAAGCATGTCTAGACTAGGTGCAGTTCCTATCCTGATTGTCATTTTCGTTTGCTGGGGCAATGAACAAATTTTTCCAGAACCTTGGTTCTGGTGGATGGTTTTAGGAATTTTTAGCATTGGTATGGCAACAGATGCATTGGATGGATATCTAGCTAGAAAATTAGACAGTGTTACCATTTTTGGTAGAATGATGGATCCTTTAATCGATAAGATTCTTATTCAAAGTGTACTGATTTTGCTAAGTGTATCTACTTGGACTTCTACTCTAGTTCCTTATTGGGCTGTTATCCTAATCATTTGTCGTGAAACATTGATCACTGGACTAAGAGGGTATGCTGAAGTTCAACAAATCGACTTTTCAGCTAGTAAATTAGGCAAAGGGAAGACTATGTCACAAACTATTGCAATTATTATGATCCTGGCAGGCATGGCAATACATGGGGTTTCAATGCAAGAAATGTTGTATTCAGAGATTTGCTATTGGGCAATGATGATAGCAACTACATTGACCGTTATTTCGGGAGTAGATTACGCAATAAAACTACGATCTGCAATGAGTTAATCATTCATCCAATCAACAAATGGTTTTCTTGAAGGATGGCCTTCATTAATCCAATCTTGAATAGACGACCAAACTATGTATGGCTCGGTAGATGACGTTTCAAATTCGGCAACATTTTCATTTTCAATATCGGACCAAGAACTGCCGATAATTTCCCATTCAACATTCGACTCTATCTTCCATTCAGGATATCCTCGTAGCTGAAGCCTTTCACGAAGAATTGATGGCTTACATCTAAGAATTACAATCGCATCTACTTCCAAATAGTGACTAAGATGTCCGTCAATAATCAATGGACCGTCTATTCGACCAAGAGTTTTGCGAAGTTTCTCAATGTCTATTTCTTTTGCTTGATCTTTTTTATCGAATTCTCCCAAAAATCCGTGATTCTCTGCTAGTTTTTCAACTGAAATAACTTCCCAACCACTCGATTTTGCTAATTCAGCGATACTCGATTTTCCAGACCCTGGAGAACCTGAAAGAGCAATCGAGGTACTGGGAAACATACCTGTCGCTCTACTACACTAAACATGAAGGCTCCGAGAATCGCAATCTTGACGCTCCGTCTTTACTTGGTTGGGGTATGTCCGAAGACCCCGAAGACGGCAATGAATTCGAAAATGGCACACGTGGGGCCATCTCTTCTATTATTTCGGCATGCGACCCAAGAAACTCTATTCTAAATTGGCTTCTAATCGCAGTTCCGATTGCAGGATATGCAAAACTAGCACATCTTGATGAATCGATACAATTTATTTCTTCTATGATTGGAATTATGCCATTAGCATTCTTGATGGGGAAGGCAACAGAAGAAATTGCAACAAGAACGTCTGAATCAGTAGGTGGATTACTAAATGCTACATTCGGAAATGCTGCTGAAATAATTATTGCAATAGTAGCTGTTTTTGCTGCTGCAAGTGCATTTTCAAATAATAATTTAGAACTTGGAAATGCCATGATTACATTGGTAAAAACTAGCTTAATTGGTAGTATTCTTGGAAACTTACTGTTGGTAATGGGTCTCTCATTCCTTTGGGGTGGACTACGTCATAAAGAACAGAAATTCAATCCCCAAGCTGTTAGTATCAATACAACTCTACTCCTTCTCTCAACAATCTGCTTGATTCTACCTACTGTATTTCATATTGCTTTATCAATTAATGGAATTGAGGAGTCTGAAATTGTACAAGGAGTACTAATGGTTTCTAGATTAACTGCAATCGTTTTAATGGCATCTTATGGATTACTATTGTTTTTCCAACTCAAGACTCATTCAGATATGATGTCTGGAAGTTCCCATGGTCATGAAGAACCAACCATGGAACTCAAAGATGCAGGAATATTACTGTTGATTGCAACAATTTTTGTTTCATTAATGGCTGAAATAATGGTTCATTCTGTAGAAGCAGCAGGTGAATCTATTGGTCTATCAGCGGTTTTCATTGGAGTAATTCTTCTGCCTTTGTTTGGTAATGCTGCAGAACATTTCACTGCAGTTGTTGTAGCAGGGAAAAATCGAATGGACCTATCTATCGGAATTGCAGTTGGATCGTCAGTACAAATTGCAGCATTTGTTGCACCTCTAGTAATTCTAGTTGCTTGGATAATAGGTGTAGATTTGAGTTTTGAATTCGGATTATTGGAAACTGCTGCTTGTATGCTTGCTGTTTTGTTAGCGAACAGTATTGCAAGAGATGGGCAATCTAACTGGATGGAAGGTGCAATGCTTCTCGCAACCTATGTCATCATTGGATTATCTTTCTTGTTCTATCCGTAATTGCTCTCTTCTGAATAATGGCGTGGTTCCTGCAAGAACCATTAGATTTGATTCAACCAAAGGTTGAGCTCCTTCTGCAGGAACTCGAATATCTACACGACTACCTAAACGAATCATGCCGTATCTTTCTCCTCGCTGAAGATTATCAGAAATAAATGAAAATGGAATGATTGTTCGAGCAATTGCGCCGGCAATTTGAGTTACTTCAATAGAAATCCCATCATCAGATTGAAAGACTGTTCTAACACGCTCATTTGCTTCACTTTCTTTCTTTGATGCCTTCTGGAATGGACCTCTCGTCCGTCCTTTTCCAGTACGATGTTCCATTGCAACAATCTTTGAAGAAATAGGACTACGTTGAACATGTACATCAAGAGGAGACATGTAAATTGCAATTCGAAACACATCAGTTGGGAGTTCTTCGCCAGAATTGACTGGTTCCCATCTCTGTTCTGTTTCAAAACTCAAAGGATTTTCAGGTGCTTGAGGAAACCAATCGCCCATCAGCGAATGTGTTTCAATTTCTTCCGTTTTTTTCTCTTCATTTGTAGGACGTCGGCCAGTAGATCGTTCTCGAACAACAAACATGATTCTTCCATCAGCAGGAGAGACTACTAATTCCTTATCTGAAGGTATATGTCTTTCAGGGTCTCGATGAAAGAAAATTATGAATGTGGCAAGACAGGCTAGAATCACGCCTGCGAGGGTCACAAATCCTCCAGGATCAGATACTGTAAACGAAATTGAAAACATACCTATGGACATCGCGGAAACAAGAATTGAAGGCCCTTGACCTGGTTGGGCAATGCCCATCAAAAACTCACTCTTCTTCCTCTTCCGCAGTTCCCGCTGGGTTTACTTGAATTTCATCATCATCGGTTCCTAAGACACCGTCTGGTCCAGCATCAACTGAAACTTCTACTGGTCCAACTGGAATTGTGCCTCCAGTCTTCTGTGCTGTGGAAATTGCCTCTTCCATTCTTTGCTTGAAACTCTCTTGAGCCTTCTGGAATTCTGCCGCCTTTTCAACTGCTGATTCGATCATCTCATATCTGTCTTTGATTGCCTGGTTTAGATCCTCAAAGACCTTCATATGTTGTACATACCAATCATCACGAGCCTCCAATTCTGATTGAGCAGTTTGGAGTTGTTCATCGAGTTCTTCCGTAATCTCGTAAACACGGCCTAGCATAGCACGTTCTTTGGAGTATTTTTCTTCCATTTTCTCCAATTCAGGTTCCAAATGTTCTACTCTCTTAGACGATTTGGCTCCGTCCAATTCAAGTTCTCGGATTTTATTGTCTTTCTCAGATAGAAGGTGTTCAAGACCTTCAGCTTCAATCTCACGATCTAAAGCTTCCTTTTCTAGTACGTCTATGAGAGCCTGTTTATCTGCAATCTCTCCCTCAGCCTTTCGATATGCTTCATACAATCGTTCCAATCTTTGTGTCTCTTCAGCGAGGCGAGTTTCAAGTCGGCGTATACGCTGTTCAG
>MDTB01015213.1_pt1 | contig 30608 bp, 36 predicted proteins | sample 811161 | NCBI WGS metagenome assembly MDTB01 (sample SAMN05326650, study PRJNA326480) | marine metagenome | isolation source: seawater | place: Mediterranean Sea | collected 2009 | reverse complement strand
TTGATGGTCATGGTCATGGTCGTGGTTCATGCGTTTGAACCTCCTTCAAACCAGTGTTCATATAAGTCGAGTTCCACCGTATCGTGCAAAGATCCCCGATAGTGGGGCCACACATCTGCTTGATTGAATCGCACTTTGTAGAGGGCTCGCGGTTCGGTGGGTAGGCAGTATGCGAGTGTCTCAGGGTTGCCAAACTCCCCTAAGTAGCGAACCACCGTTCCCGTGCGGCCGCGTATGTAGACTGGCGTTCGGATATGTCCGATCGGATAATCCTCACGTACCTTGACAGGCTCTCCGATCTCGAGGCGCCGGGCACTCATTGAGGCATCTCCAGTTCGCCCGTCTCTGCTAGACGTTTGCGGACAGTCGCGACTTTTTTGTCGATTTCGTCTTGGGTCAACATACCCTTGTCAACCATCTGCCTTTGCAATGCTGCGGTCCAGCGCTCGTAATAATTTAATGTGTCGTAGATGTCGTGCCCGAGTTGTTCGATGGTGCGACGATTTTCATGGGTCGACACAATCTTTTTAGATCCAATGACTGCGCGAATCGCGTCGATCTGCTTTTCCCAATGCGTGAGCGCATGTTCTTCAGGGTCAATTGGTCCAAAATCCAAACCACCTAAGTCATGGGGTCCTCGCATTTGTCCGTCTCTCCGTCTCCGAAAACATATCAGTGTTAAAACCTACGATACTGACACCGAATGCCTTTGCAAAGCATTTGGTCGAATATCAGCAAATTCCTTCAAGAGCTAAATTAGAACGCCTCTCCGCCAATTTAAATTTTTATCCTCTTTTTTTTTGGTTCTTCATCCCCTGAGGCTTTTCAATTTTTTTGTACCACTTTTTGTACCGCAAAATTAGGGATGCCCATCCGTGCGTACCAAGTATTCACAAAACAAGGATTTTCGCTAAATAAATAAAATTTCATAAAAACTTCACGAGCTTGTCATTTTCAAAACTTAATCTCGAACTTTTAATCCTCAGGAGTTCTCTATGCCTTTCTTAAGTCGCGTTCGGCAAGTCACGATTGGCTGTGGCCTCGCTTTACTTGCCTCGGGTCCAGTTTTCGCGCTTGAAATGAAACAAATCGGTGAAATTCAAATTGGCCAAGGTGAAGGCTATGCCGAGATGCTTCGCTACCATGCCGCCTCAAAGTCTCTTATGGTTACAGCCTCTGAAACCGGCACCATTGAGCGCATCTCGATTGCCACGCCAACAGCACTCTCGTTAGCGACTCCGTTTGATCTCGATGGCGGAAATGTCACCGCAGTCGCTGTGCATGGAGATCTTGTTGCTGCATCGATCAAGGTGAAGCCTGCAGATGCGGCTGGGATGGTGAAGCTGTTTGATAGCAAAGGCGCGTTGCTTGCGACTTTTGAAACCGGTGCATTGCCTGATAACGTGGCATTCTCTCCAGATGGTCGCTATTTGCTCACAGCAAATGAAGGCGAACCATCAGATGATTACAGCGTCGATCCAGAGGGTGGATTCACACTCATTGACCTAGCGTCTGGTCCTCAAAACGCAGCTGTGACGCAAATCGGCCTCACTGATTTTGATGTTCCGACTGGCGCTCGCATTGTTAAGCCAGGGCAAAGTTTTGCTGCAGATGCTGAACCTGAGTATGTGGCTTTCTCAGCTGACGGGTCGACTGCATACGTGACTCTTCAGGAAAACAATGCAGTCGCAGTGATTGATATCAATGCAAAAAAAGTTGCAGATATCGTTGGTTTAGGCGTTAAGAATGTGTCACGCATGAGTCATGATATGTCGAATAAAGATGGCGGCATCAACATGAAACGCTGGCCTGTGTTGATGATGTATCAACCTGATGCGATCGCGACATACGAAATCAATGGCGCGACTTACTTGGTGACAGCTAACGAAGGTGATGCCAAAGACTATGATGGTTTTTCGGAAGAGACACGCGTTGCGAAGCTCACGCTCGACAAAACTATGTTCCCTAACGCGGAAGAGCTCCAAAAGCCAGAGCACTTAGGCAGACTCAAAACAACCACAACGATGGGTGACACCGATGGTGACGGTGATCATGACCTGGTTTATGCCTATGGCGGACGTTCATTCTCGATTTGGGCACAAGATGGAACCCTCCTGTTTGATAGCGGAAATGCGTTCGAATACATCATCTCAAAGCGTTCTCCTGACGTTTTTAATGCCAACGGTGGAGCTGCAGAAAAAGATGATCGATCAGATGATAAAGGGCCTGAGCCTGAAGCATTGGCATTAGGAACAATCGGTGAGCGCACTTACGCATTCATCGGGATGGAGCGTAATAACGCGATCTTTGCTTATGACATCACGCTACCGTCAGATCCGCATCTGGTTGGTTACATGATGCCGTCTGCTAATCATAATTCACCAGAAGGTTTGGAGTTCATTTCAGCCAAGGACAGCCCAACTGGTAAGCCATTGTTAGCGATCGCTTTTGAAATGACAGGTACAGTTGCTCTGTATCAGATCGACTAGCATTTCGATCCAATGAAGAGAGGGCTGAGGTCAAATCCAAACCTCGGCCTTCGACCATCTCGCATCTACCTCCACGGACTTATCATTACTGTTTAGACACGCTGAAGCGTCGCTCGATTATTCTTGATGGTTTCGCCATGGATACTTAGGCGGTTGATACTCCCTTCGAAAGGCTATCTACCTGACGGCGGTAAGTAATTACGGAACCTTGCAGGTTGATTTTTTTGTTGGGAGTTATCGATCTTAGTCAATATAACTCTGCCCCACGCGCGCGAGCAGAAAGAGTCTTTTGCAGGGACGCAGATTTGAGTTATCACGCGGGTGTTGCTCGCTTGGGAGCAACTGGTAAGGCTGTTTAAGTTGATCTGGAATCTGTTAGAATTAATGGTAACTGTTTGGATTTTACGCTGGGATGGAATATGTCGATTCGATATGCGCTAGTCCTTTGCCTCGCGGTCATTGCTGGGAATACCCTCGTGAATGCACAGAGTGCCTCCGTCTTGGAGATTCAGTGCCCCAAGGTTCGAGACTATGGCGGGTACCCTCACACGACGGGCGAGATGATTACATACCGGCTCGATCAATCGAAACGGACAGTGTCTCGCAGGACCAACGGCGAATGGATGATTATCTGTAAAGGGGTATCACAGTGCTCGATGAAGGGCGGTGAAGTTCTTATCTCTGAGTTTCGGGCAGACGAAAAAAAATTGATTGATCGTCGTTTGGACTTTGTAAAGCGTGTAGAGAAGGCACAAGAGTGGGGAAACCCGGCAAGGACAAAGCTTGTCTTCGGGTACGAGTCTCGTTGCAAATCCAAGCAGTAAAGGTTCACGGCCAACTTCACCATCAAACCCCGATCTTTCCCATCTTTCTCCATTATTTAATCCCATACTGTATTCATCGAGATTGGATGGAGTGACTCAGTGGGCTTGCGTCTAGAGTACATAATCGTGGTGCTGTCTTCTGGCTAGCGGCATTTCCTTTTAGTTTTTTCATTGAATGTCCTGACGAGCCTAGTTTTGGCTCTTTGCCCTTGGTATAGGCCAGGGGCTTTTTTGTGGTATTTGATTTTTGTGTGCTGAGAGACAGACTGTTATTTCTAGTCCGGCTCGGGAGGTTTTTCGTTACTAAATCGGCAGGGTGATGGGAGGCCTGCCCCCTCGCTAAAATAAAACATGAGCGTGAATTTATCTTTGAGTCCACCCATTTGACCGCAGCTGGACCCTCGGTTGATCGTTATATCTTGGCTCCCAAAGCGGTAGCCCTCGTGATAACAGGCATCTGCGCCCTCGCTGTAGATTTCACCAGACTCCAGTCGTTTATATGTGGTTGGTGATTCTGTCCACATCTCTAGGCTAACCGGTTGATAGCGCGGCTCGGTTACTGAGACCTTCAGCCTGTACCTTCCCAGACCAGTAGAGCATGAATCAAATCGCACACCGAACTCATTAGTGCAGACCACGAAGCCGGTCGGTGATAATCCGCAGGCATCACCCCAGTAGCTTGAGCCCAGGGATCTTTCGGGGTCAACGGAATTTGAGCTGACGTAGAAATACACACCTCCCGCACTACCAATTAATGCTAGGACAGCGATTAGAATGAGGATGATTTTCTTCATGGATGGATCAGATCCAATTTCAGTGGACAGCGTTTAATTGTCTGAGAACTCACAAACGCCCGAACTAACAAGGTAATCGGATCATGCTCTCACAGCTTGAGTAGTATGGTAGTACTCCGCTATCACCCAAGGACGTCATACGTTCGTATAGTACGATAAGAAGGTTCGCAATACTCGGAATCGGAGAACGTTATGCCCACTCAAAGTGCAGTCGCTGAAAAAATTTCCCTCTACCAGCCGGATCAAGAGGACCTGATATTCCCCGAGACCCCGGTGTTTGATCAACTCGCTGATGACCGTGAGTACCGAAAAAAACATCTGGTCGCGGCCTGCAGGGCGTTCGACTACCACGGTTTCGATTATGGGTTTGCTGGGCACCTGACGATTCGTGATCCCGAGTTTCCGGAGCTCTATTGGACCAATCCGATGTGTGTTCATTTCTCTCAGGTTCGGATGTCCAATCTGATCCTTGTTGATCACAAAGGTCAGGTCGTTGAGGGCGATTACGCGGTCAACCGCGCGGGTTTCGTTCTCCATGCAGCGGTACACGAGGAATACCCGGAGGTGGTTGCGATGTGTCACGCGCATACCGTGTATGGGACTGCTTGGTGCGCGACCGGTCGACCGCTGGATATGATCAGCCAAGATGTCGCGGCGTTCTACAACAGTCACGTTGTGGTGGGGGCATCAAGTGGCGCTGTTGCCGTGGAGGAGGAGAGTGGTCTGAGCGTCGCCAGAGCAATGGGCGCCCACCGTGGGATTCTTCATCAGAACCACGGCTTATTGACAACCAGCCAGCACAGTATAGACGACGCAGCGTTTTGGTTCATTGCGCTCGAGCGATGCTGCAAGCAACAAATATTAGTCGAGTCCACCGGTCTAAAGCTGCAACTGCTTGATGATGAGACGGCGGCGTACAGTCGAGAACACGTCGGTAGCGACTACATTGGATGGTTGCACTTCCAGACGTTATATCAGCATCTTGAGAAGACCCAGCCGGATATGTTTCTCTGATTCTGTAACGCCTGATAAGGCCGGATCTTCCGGCTTGTTTAATATCTAATGGACCATGCTGACTATACGGGTGTAGGCCATATTTTTGGTATCTAAACTCGATCTGCGATTCTGCCTAAATCACTCAAGAACGCCGGCGTATGGGTTATATTGGGCCAGGCAGGGCGCGGAAGCATCAAAAATCGCGTGATCAACAGGGGTATGGGGCCTAAACAAGAGAGCGATATGCAATGAATCGAACCGGCAGCTATCTGCATGAGGCCTTTGTCGGGCTACTACAATCACTCCGTTGGAGTTATCTGCCACCCCTGATGGTGTATCTAGCCGCTGGAATCTCCGGACTTACCGCGATCGTCGGTACATTTTTCGTCAAAGATTATTTGGGCCTATCTGCGGCTTTCCTGGCCGGTCTCGGTTTTTGGGCCGGGCTTCCGTGGGCACTGAAAATGCCGCTGGGGCACCTTGTTGATTTATTTTGGCGATATAAGACCTACTTAGTCTATCTCGGTGCGCTGGTAATTACCGCGAGCCTGCTCATCATGTTCGGGCTGATCGCGCATACCGAACGCATGCGTGCTGTGATGGCGATCGAGGCCTGGTATGTGCTCAGTGTCATCTTAGCACCGGTCGGTTACGTGCTCCAGGACGTAGTAGCGGATGCCATGACGGTCGAGGCGGTTCCAACAACAAACCCGTCCGGTCATCCGCTCCCCGCGTCAGAAATCAAGGAAATGCATACAACCATGCAGGCGTTGGGGCGGTTCGCCGTGATTGGGGGCAGTCTGTTGGTCGCTCTTCTGAATGTAGCGTTGTTCAGCGACGTTGAGTCACTGACTGATGACGATAAGCGATCGGTTTACGCGAGCATCTATGTGTACGCGCTAGCAATCCCCGGTGTATCGATAGCTGGGGTGATTTTGGCCAAGTATTTGCGGCACGTACCGAGGTTGGATGAATCGGAGATACCGCGTGTCCGTCCAAATTGGGTGGTACTCGGCGGCAGCTTGGTCTTTGTCGTTTTTTCCGTATCGGTGGGTAGCTTCGATATTCCGTTCGCTCAAGAAATCGTGTTCCTCGGTTCCATGGCGATCATTGTGTATCTGATGGGTCAGCTGTTGGGGTACCTTGAGGCGGAGACACGCCTCATGGTTGTCGGTACGGCGGTCGCGATTTTTGTGTTTCGCGCGGTCCCCTCGCCGGGCCCGGGTCTGACCTGGTTTGAGATCGATGTCCTATTATTTGATGAGCAGTTTCTGTCGGTCCTTGCGGCGATCTCGTCGGCCCTGACATTGCTCGGAATCATTCTGTTACGTCCACTAGTGGCACATTATTCGATTGCGCGAATTATCGTTGTTCTGTCACTGGTCGGCGGTTGTTTGTTTCTACCGAGTATTGGGATGTACTACGGATTACATCAATGGACCGCCGCACTGACCGGCGACCTGATCGATGCGCGTTTCATTGCGATCCTCAACACAGCACTCGAGTCACCGCTGGGTCAAATCTCGATGATTCCATTACTGGCGTGGATAGCGAAGAACGCGCCCGCTGAACTGAAGGCAACCTTTTTCGCGGTCTTCGCATCCTTCACCAACTTAGCATTATCCGCAAGCGCGTTAGCCACGAAGTACATCAATGAGATCTTCGAGGTCTCGAGGCAGATCATCGACCCAACGACTCAACAGGTGACGACGGCCGCAGACTACACGGAGCTCGGTCTGCTGTTGATCGCTGTGGCACTGATTACAGTTATTGTTCCGATCACCGTTGTTACGGTGATTCAAAGGAGCCCGTTCAGATCGACAGATTAAGGGGTCTAGTGCTTTGGAATCGGGTGCAGACCATGTTCATCGAGGAGGGCCGATATTTGGTGATGAACGAGTTTTCGGATTTGATCTGTGATCGCCTGGTTACCAGAGGTCGAGGCGGCACGGAGGAACTGAATACCAAGCTCCTGGTAGCGCAGGAAATCCTCCGTCGGATCCGCAGACAACTCCTCGATCGCGGCCTCAAATTAATCCATCTCACCAAATCGGTTCATGACATTCGCGATGGCCCGGTAGGTCACAAGGGCTTGCGATTCACTGCTGATTCCTAGCCTCACCGAGGCAACCCGGAGCATGGTTCGACCAAACCCATTTAAAAAACCGAGAAAAACGGAATGGAACGCGATGGCGTCTGGCACCGGTTCGTCTTGATTAAAACCACGAGCCAGCCCCAGTACGTCACGAAATGCATGCGTCAAATCCTTCGCATACTCACTAAGCTCGAGGGGATTCTCGGTACTCATGAAAAGTTTCCCCGTCCAGTCGCGGTTGTCACGGAGCGTCGATGCTCAGACGAAACGGGTGATTCTCGTTTTCCGGTGGTGTGTATCTTTTTCATGAGTCGGTCAGTAGCCCAACTATCTCGTTCTCGTGTTTGTTGCTCGCGTGCTGTTGCATATCCCAGAGGAGTTTAAACTGCCCATCGGCCGCGATTAAGGTTTCATAATCACCCGACTCAATAACCATACCTTGACTCATCACGAGGATTAAATCTGCGTGACGAATCGTGCTCAAACGATGCGCAATCACAAGCGTCGTCCGATCGGTCGCGAGTTCATCGAGATTGCGTTGTACCTGACGTTCGGTTGATACGTCGAGCGAGGAGGTAGCCTCATCGAGTAGCAAGATAGATGGATTTTTGAGAATCACTCGGGCGATTGCGATCCTCTGCTTTTCTCCGCCCGATAACTTCAGTCCTCTGGCTCCTACCTCGGTATCCAGTCCCGCAGACAACTGTTCAAGAAAGTCACCCATCCCAGCCGAATGGAGTGCCTCACGCACTTGGTCGTCTGTCGCTGAGATATTTCCGTACCTTACGTTGTGGCCAAGCGTATCGTTGAATAAGACAGTGTCCTGAGGCACGACTCCGATCGCGTCGCGCACGGCCTCTCGTTTTAGTTGTGAAAGGTCATGAGAGCCAAACCGGATCGTTCCCCGGTCTGGCTCGATAATCTTTAACAATAATTTCCCAATGGTAGTCTTTCCACAACCCGTTTCTCCGACAATGGCGACCGTTTGTTTGGGCCGCACTGAAAACGAAATCCCCTCAAGGATGGAGCGGTCTTGCTCATACGAGAAGTGTACGTTGTCGAAGATTATGGTTGGTCCGGTGACCTCAGCACTCGAGTCATTCGGGTCGGTCTCGGTAGGCTCGTCTAGGACTTCGAAGAGGCTCTCCATATCGATCAGCGACTGTCTAATCTGGCGATAAATCGAGCCCAAAAAATTGAGGGGTTGAAACGCTTGAAGTATGTATGTGTTCAGGGTGACGAACCCACCAACCGTCAAGGCAGCGGCTTCAACATCTAGCGCCGCCAGGATCAGCACCGCTGTGACACCAGTTAATACTACAAGCGTCTGACTGAGGTTGAGATACAGGAGCGATACCCGGCTCCGGTTCGCCGCTCGTTCGTACTCGGCAAGCCCACGGTCTAGTCGTTCGGTTTCGTAGTGCTCATTGGTGAATAAACGAACGTTTTCGACGTTGACGAAACTATCAACCATACGCCCCGCGACCTGGTTATCTGCGGTATTCATTTCCCGACGAAATCGTAGCCGCCAGCTTGTCATTTTGAGGGTAAGGGTGATGTAGGCCAGAACCGTAGCGGTAATGATCGCCGCAAAATAGCCCCCGAAAAGACTCCAGACGATGACGCACACCAACGCTAACTCAATTAACGTGGGACCGACGTTAAAGACGATATACCGCAAAAGAAAATCGATTGCTTTGGTTCCCCGGTCAACGAGCCGGTCGAGTGAGCCGGTGTGGCGGGACAGATGGAAATCGAGCGGCAGTTGATGCAGGTGCGCAAAGGTTTTGCGTGTCAACACGCGGATCGCGTGCTGAGACACGTGCGTAAACAACACCTCTCGTAGTTCAGAGAAAACCAATGCTAACAGTCTACTTATCGCGTAAACCACGACGAGCCCTATCGCGCCAAACACCCAGGTTGGAACCGAGGCCTCGTCGTTTAATCTGTCAACCAGAAGACCCAGTAACCAGGGGGTTGTTAAATTGCTCGCCTTGGCGAGAACAAGGCATCCGATCGCCGCAACCAGCCTGAGCTTGAGATCATACCGCTGGTGCGTCCAGAAGTATGGTCGCAAGACCCGGGCTTGTTTGGTCAGACTCATAGCTGTCTTAGAATGGACCAAAGATCATACTGGCGCCGATCCAGCACACCGTGAGAGCCAGTGATATGGCGATGACATAAAAGATCTGATTATCAGACACCGTTGCATCCCTCTTGTATTGTCGGAGGAAAAGGAGGACACATCCAATATGTCCCAGATAGGAGGATTAATATCCAAGACGATTCGAGGATATCGCGTCAACAAACATTGACTTTAGTATCATAGTCTGAGTGAGTGGCGTTTGCAGTACAAAAATTATACAAACTCGTCAATGAAATGCTCTGTAGACTTGCGTCATAATAGTATTATGGATTGGTAGGTATCGCTGCCTGATTGCTTCTTCCAGACATTGTCACCATTGACTGTCTGGAGGCAAACAAAGAACTTTCTCTCATCAAAATCGACCGGACGGGAGCTGTTTTATGAGGCTATCAAGACGTAGTTTTCTTTCACATCTATCAGGGCTCGCAATGTACTCAGCCGCCGGTGTCGCTGGCGCGCGTGTAACACCTCGACAGAGCCTGGGACCGTTTTATCCTCAGAGAGTGCCAGTTGATAGTGACGCCGACCTTACCTTTGTCGATGGCAAAGCCGGCCAGGCTAAGGGCCAGGTAACGATGCTTTTCGGTCGTGTCATTGACCGGCTCGGGGTGCCGGTTGAAGACGCCAGAGTTGAGATTTGGCAGTGTGACGCGTTCGGCTCCTATCACCACCCTCGTGACGGCGGCGGCGTTGATCCATATTTTCAAGGATATGGACAAACTACTACCGATCGTGACGGGGCCTATCAGTTTAGAACGATTAAACCAGTCGCTTACCCTGGAAGAGCGCCCCACATTCACATGAAGATTGGGCATGGCTCGATAGAGTTGGTGACCCAAATATATGTGCGCGGTGAGGCCGCGAATCAACGAGATTTCTTACTGAATGCAATAAAGGGTAAGGAAGCTCGACAGTCCCTGGTGGTTACTTTTGAGCCAGATCCTAATCTAGCAGGCCCCGGGTTGATCGCGCGCTTTGACCCGGTTCTCGGTTAATCGCTTATTGGCTCTAAGATCAGTTCCGGGGAACACCGGAACAGGGAACCCTGCGCTTAATAGTTGGTAAATGAATCCAGAGCGTTACCCGAAAGATTTTTTCTGATCTTACAGATACGCTGCGGTCGGTTTTTCAAGTACCCTAGTTCATGATTTGACGTAGCTCCAGGGGTGAATTTGTGAGCACCATCGGCACGCCGTTTACCGAAACCGCCAAACGCGCACTTTTATGCGGCTCTGGCGAGCTTGGTAAGGAGGTAGTAATTGAGCTGCAGCGTCTTGGAGTCGAGGTTATCGCGCTAGACTCATACGCCAACGCGCCGGCGATGCAGGTTGCGGACCGAAGCCATGTCCTCAACATGCTTGATCCGGTAGCCCTACGTACGGTGATCGTGGCCGAGAATCCTCACCTAATCATTCCCGAAGTCGAGGCGATCGCGACAGACACTCTGGTTGAGCTCGAGGGAGAGGGGTTCCGGGTAGTGCCAACCGCGCGTGCGACCAAGTTAACGATGAATCGGAAGGGGATCCGGGAGCTTGCCGCGAAAGAGCTGGGTTTGAAGACATCGAACTACTGGTTCGCAGATACCCGTGAAACTTACCTGGAGGCTACCGACGAAGTCGGCATACCGTTCGTTGTCAAGCCGATTATGAGCAGTTCTGGTAAAGGGCAGAGCGTTGTAAAAGACGTTGGCGATATTGAGCCTGCGTGGGTATACGCCCAAAGCGGTGGGCGAACGAGGGATGTCAGTGAAGTGATCGTTGAGTCCCTCATCGACTTTGATTACGAGATAACACTGCTCACGATACGGCATAAAGATGGCGTGTCCTTCTGTGACCCAATAGGGCACGTCCAAGAATCTGGCGATTATCAGCACAGCTGGCAGCCTCACCCGATGTCAGAAACGACCTTGGATGCTGCTCAGCGCATCGCGGATCAGGTCACCGCGGCGTTATGCGGCGAGGTTGGTCGAGGCATTTTTGGTGTCGAGCTCTTTGTTAAGGGAGAGGAGGTGTTCTTCAACGAGGTGTCTCCCCGTCCTCACGATACCGGGTTAGTCACGCTAATTTCTCAAGATTTGTCAGAATTTGCGTTACATGTGCGCGCTATTCTCGAGCTACCCATTCCAAATATCACTCAACATGGTCCGAGTGCCTCGTCAGTGATCCTACCACGCGGTGATTCTGAGCAAACAGAGTTCTCGAACCTTGACAACGCGCTTGCCGAGCCGGACACCCAGGTGCGTTTGTTCGGTAAGCCGGTTATCAGAGGCAAGCGCCGCATGGGGGTTGGCCTAGCACGTGGCTCGACTATTGAGGACGCCTTGGATAAAGCGAGAGCTGTCGCGGGCGCGGTCCGGGTAAGGTTGTAGGTTCCGGACGAAGGCATATTTACCAGAACGTCTTATCAACAAAAAATATCGAGTAAGGCTAAACAACAATATGCTTGGGTCTCAGAGTCATCAGGATAGGTCGCTTGATTTGTCGGGTCAGGGCAACTGTAAATTGATGACCAGCTCGCTGGCGATCAAACAAACCCCAAAAATAATTCGACTTAGTTCGTCTGTCATTATCAGGTCCTCGACCGGTCTTAATAGAGCGAGTGTCCCGAAATAAAATGGAGCAAGATTGGAGAGGTAAGGGTTTATCTGTGAAGCCTCTACAGTATCACTCTTGGTTAATTCAAATTAGAACGCAATGTAGACCTACATAAAACAATGAAATCAGCTAAAGATGATGAGGCAGATATCTAATGACCATGTCCCCCAACGAGCACCAAGAGCAGATAGGTAACTTGTTGAACAGCGTCAAGAGTTTGATGCTGGCTACAGTACACAGAGACGGATCACCATTGGCCTCATACACACCATTCGCTGCCAATGGCGACCAATCGGCTTTATGGATATTGGTCAGCGACCTCGCTGGACACGCGCAGAATCTCGCGGGTTCCGAACAGTGCTCGGCCCTCGTCATTCGCGACGAGCAAGACTCCGCCCAGGTTTACGTGAGAGAACGGCTGCAGTATGAGATGGGTGCGGTGGAATGCTCCAGGGGGAAAGATCTTTGGGAGGAAGGGGTTACAGCGTTACGCGATCGCCATGGTGGGCTGGTTGACACGCTTACCGGGCTGAGTGATTTTCGTCTGTTTAAGTTGCGGCCCCGATCTGGTCGTTACGTCGTGGGGTTCGGACAGGCCTACGAATTAACGGCCGGATCGTTGTCAGTGATCGATCATCACCTGCAGGGGCCGACAGGGCCCCAGATGAGCTAGGAGGATTCACGGCTATGGTTGATACACTTGTTTCTGTTGACTGGTTACGTGATCAGCTCAATGACCCGAATCTTATCGTTCTAGACGCGTCTTACCATCTGCCCGCGGCGAGACGAGATCCTGACGCCGAATTTGTTGAGCAGCATATCCCAGGTGCCCTGCGTTTCGATATTGACGAGATTTCCGATCCCAGCGTCGCGCTTCCTCATACGTTACCCACGCCGGAGCAGTTCGATAAGGCCATGCAGGCTTTGGGTATCGGTGCTGGGATGCAGATCGTCGTCTATGACAGTGTCGGGCTCTTTTCAGCGGCTCGGGCGTGGTGGATGTTCCGTTATTTTGGTTATGAAGAGGTAGCTGTACTTGATGGCGGTTTGCCCGCTTGGGTCGAAGCCGGTCAGACAGTGGAGCCGGGACGTGGAAGGGTGGCACCGCCACCTCATCCGTTTAGGTCGAGAGTTAATCGGCATTGGGTTGTTGATGCTGAGGATCTTGTGGAAAATATCCAGTCTGAAGAGTACCTAGTACTTGACGCTCGGGCGAATCCCCGTTTTACGGGAGAGGCAGCCGAGCCCCGTCCAGGCACACGGGCGGGCCACATTCCGGGGAGTATTAATCTGCCATTCAGTGATCTGTTAGACCCCGAATCGGGACGGTTTAAGTCAGCAGAGGCCGTCCGTGCACTCTTCTCCGACGTGGGCGTGAATCATCTACCTGTCGTTGTTAGCTGTGGTTCTGGTGTGACCGCTTGTGTGCTTGCGCTCGGGCTCGAGGTTGCAGGTCTGCCCGAACCGAAGCTCTATGATGGTTCATGGTCTGAGTGGGGGAGCCGAGACGACCTCCCCGTTCAGACCGGGAATTGAGCGCCAGAGATTCCCGAAAATGCTGGCTATACCCTGGCCGCCACCACGATCGGTTTAATTTCCTTAAAGAGCTAGGTTGAAATCATTACCCGCCTCGATCTCGATAATCAGTTGCAAGACTCACGTTGAATACAGATACAATGAACATCGGAACTGTAGAATTTTTTAGGGACAAGATCAGATGCCGAGCATCCAGCAGCTGCTTCAAGGATTTGAAGCCTTCCGTGAGCATTATTTTAAGAAGGACACCGCGCTTTTTAAGCGGCTCGCTACACAGGGACAAAAGCCATCAACTCTCCTAATCTCGTGCTCAGACAGCCGCGTTGACCCAGCAACTTTATTTGGCACCGAACCCGGTGATCTTTTTATTGTCCGCAACGTTGCCAACCTAGTCCCACCATATGAGTCGGATGGCCGTTCGTACGGAACGAGTTCGGCGATCGAGTTCGCGGTACGTGACCTCGGGGTGTCGCAAATTGTTATCCTCGGGCATTCTAACTGCGGGGGAATCCATGCTCTATGCAATCACCTCACAGGTGAGGTGTCTGAACGCGAGTTCATTGCGTGTTGGGTATCGATCGCCTCGGACGCAGTGGCGCCCTACCTAGACCAACCAAGACAACAAGCCGAACGGGCGGCGATTCGTGCGTCTGTTGAGAACTTAAAGACCTTCCCATGGATCCGCGAGCGTTTGGCGTCTGGCGACCTGACGCTACATGGTTGGTGGTTTGATTTGGCGGCGGGGACGCTTTCTGTCGTCTCAGAGGAACGCGCGGAGCCCTAACTTTTGAACAAACGAAAAGGTTTCGGTCCGCGGAAGATCATCAAGTAGACCGATACGAGAGCCGTCAAGGTATAGAACAGTAGCGTCCAGCCGGGGATTGATAGTGCAAAGAACGTCCATTGCACCTCCGCGCAGCTCCCGGATCCAAGTAGCATGGTGCGCAAACTATCTGCTAGCGGGAACCGCTCGATCATAAAGTAGATATCTGGTCCGCATGCGGGGACCTCGTCTTCGGGGAGCGACTGTAGCCACAGCTGCCTGGATGCGAGCCAAATCCCGAGGCCCGAACTAATCAATGCGACCGTGGCGAAGACCAGTCGCGAGCCATAGAACGGAAGCATATAGAGAAGACTCGCGATACCGATTAAGGCAAACACAATGCGTTGGGCAAGGCAGAGTGCGCACGGAACGAGTCCATCGACATATTCCATGTAAAAGGCCGTCGCCAGCAGTGCGGCGCAAACCAGAGCTGTTAGAAGCGCGATACGCGCACTGTAGGCTGACATTTTGTCCCCCTTATATACCAGCGAGTGTAGCCGACGTCTTGCTGAAAAGTCATGAGCTCATTCATTGAACTTTTGCGGTGGGGCTGACTGCTTTACTTTCTCTGCATCTTCGTTCTCGTATCAATAAAAGATATATAATTTTATTCCAAGGACCCACTCAGAAGCCGCGTTCCCTTTTTGCTTCCAATATCAATTCCTATCTGTATCTGTGGGCAGGGCGATTAATATCAGAGGCTCCGTTGGGTTCGACTTTCCACAGTTCACTTGTCAAGTAACGTGATTTCCTCAAAAGAAACGCTTCCGGGATTTTTATAAAAAAGAGTTAACAAAAGCTTTTTAAATCATTGAAAAAAATGATATTAATATTAATGTATAAAAATTGATCAGTCAAGTCAAACGCAGGGATCGTGCGCTCTTAGGTCAACGCTACAGTTTTTATCCTAGAACTTATCCACAGCTTTTTGGGGTAACCATTTTGTCAATACGCCACAGAAAAAAATTCGAGAATTGAAACATTCGGAAGATGCTTCATCATGTAGGCCTTAAAAAGGAGTACACCATGCTTGACCTCAAGACTGCCAATACAATTGTTAATCACATCATTGACGCCGCTTCAAAACGCAGCGATTTGAAGCCAATGACAGCTGTTGTCTTGGATGCCGGTGGAGCGGTTATTGCCTCCCAGCGTCAGGACGGGGCCTCCCCGATTCGCGTTGATCTTGCAAAAGGCAAAGCCCATGGGGCGGTCATGATGGGTCTGAGTAGCCGAAAGCTTGGCGAGCGCGCTGAGCAGCAGGCTTATTTTATCCAGGCAATGAACGCGCTGTGCAACGGCTCGCTGGTTCCAGTCGCCGGTGGTGTCCTGGTTCGTGACGGGTCGGGAGGGGTCATTGGGGCCGTCGGTGTAACTGGTGACACCTCAGATAACGACGAAGAGTTGGCAATCGCCGCGATTAGGTCGGTAGGACTGCACCCTGACGTATAAGTCTATACAGCGAACCAGTGAGTGGTCGTCGTGTGGTCGTCGACGTTACCGTCTGGGTAGGTTTTGGGGCGACGGACGGGTTGCCTGTGTGATTGGCTTGAACCCATCGACGGCCGATGATCAGTTGGATGACCCCACCAATCGTCGTCTGATCGGTCTACTGGACGCGGAGAGCTTTACGGGCTACTGGCTCGTAAACCTCATACCAGAATCAACGCCATACCCCAAGAAGTTAGGGACACAAATACGGCGCCTGTCTAGAAGAAACCAGGCGATCATCCAGCAAACAGCGACGCAGGCTGACGCGGTTGTAGTTGCCTGGGGAGCCGGCGCAGGACGTTGTCCGTTTCGGCGCCGGCTGGTTGCCGGCCTCATTGATCCGCTATGCTTCGGGGTTACGCAGGCCGGTGAGCCCAAGCACCCGCTGTACCTCCCCTCGGATACCTATCTAAGACCATTCCCTGGGTGGAGATAATCAGTACGTCAGTATCTTTTTTAATATTCTCCGTGTGGACTCCAGGTAGTCGTTGTCTGACGCCAAACCCGATTCCACATAGTGAATTTTCGCGCCAGGAATTTGTTGCACCAGTGACTCCGCAAGACGAGCGGGATGGAGCGCGTCCTGCTCTTGCCCGATGATATCGGTTCGACACCGAAGCTGGCCAAGTTCGGTTACGCTAAGAGTTATCGCCTCGGCCTCAAGGGCGTCCATCCAAATCATTAGATCACCGAGTCTCGGGTGCTCAAGAAGTCGTCGGTATGTTTCTTGGTTACGCGGAGCCGTCGCCGCGAGTTTTTGAAACTCATCCTGTTTCTCAAGACACCTGGCCCACCTTTCTTGCGGTTGAGTTTTAAATATTTCACGTAGGGCCCTAAATATGGCGAAGTTTGAGGTATCGCCGCCGTCGGCCGAAAAAGCAGGCCGGGACATGATCAGGTGCTCAACATGTAGGTGTTTTGTTAACTCCAAGGCGAGTGCGGCTCCCAGGGATATGCCACCAACGATGCTAGGAGCCTCTCCGAGATGGGTGATCAGCTCAACAACATCGCGAACAGCACGTTGAAATGAAAGAGCGTTTGGTTCACCCAGATCGCTTAAGCCGTGGCCCCTGGTGTCTAGACAAACCAGACGCACACCAGAAAGTGCGGGCCATATCTCGAGGACCTGGCGGTGGTCCATCGTAAAACCGTGCTGAAACAGCACCAGCCGTCCATTGCCACTGTCGTAGTAGTTGAGTTGTGTCTGGTCCGATGCCTTAAAATGAGACAGCATCGACGTTTTTGTTACAGAGAGCCGGCTTCCTCAACAGAATCCTGACCGAGATAGATGATGTGGGGTGCCTTTTCTGGAACTTCGCCAGGTTTGGCATTAATTTGATTCCACCAACTTACAAACTCGTCCTTAGACATCTGGTGTGGATAGAAAGTGCCCGGTTGATTGTGGTCTGTGCTCATCACTTACTCCTGGTTGCCTGGATCAGTGACGTTCCGTGTCGTTATGTACCACCTTGGTCGAACTATCTTGCACAGGTTTGGCACTATCTGCAAGCAGGTCGTGGTCGAATACACTGGTTTCGCTATCATGTTTTCTTGGTTTTGGCCGATTGACAGTCAGTGGAGGGCTAACTGTGCGTATACTTTTTATTATCCTGAGTCTTTTGATGACCCAGGCCGCTCTGGCCGAAACCTGGGTGTGCAGCCACGGCAGTCCAGAACGCGAAAATCTGACGTTTATGCCTCAGGCCGATGGAACCGTCGCTTGGCAGCATCAGAAGCTTGGGTCACTCGATCCTCTCGCATTAATCGTGAACTCCGATGGTCTGCTGACCATGTCGACCCAACGTGTAAACATTCTTTACTCGCGGTTCTTTCATCTCGACAAATTTAGCGGTCGCATGGGAGAAACCACCTTTCGTGCATCGACACTTCGCCGACTTGCTGAAAAGGATCCCGAGCTTAACTGGGATATGGTCACAACACTCTGGCAGTGCGAGTCAAAAGAGGCCGGATCTAAGTGAGCTTCACCTCACGTGAGGTGAGATCATGGCTGGAAGGCTAACTACCGCATTCCTGAAGACTCTTCGTGGCTGTGGACTCATGGTATGAGTGCCTAACCATCATCTAATCAACCCGCCGATAGGTCGGCCTGAGGTACGCGATGTCCCGTGGGCTCAGCGGCGCAGTTATAGGCTAGTCCAAGGCGCCTCTCCGAGTGACACTGACGGGACCGAGAGCTACTTTGACGTTTCATCATATACTGGAGTAAATTCCCTGCCCGAGGCGATTATGGAATTTATTGCACACCGCGGATCTGCGGATCGAGTCCCTGAGAACTCGTTCGCGGGGATTCATTTCACAGCATGTTATCAGATTAAGCAGATCGAATGTGACGTGTCTGTTGCATCAGACGGGACCGCGGTGATTTTTCATGACAAATGTTTGCAGCGGATGACTGGCGACCCGCGATCAGTCTCGTCCCTCGCGGGCCATGAGCTGACTCAAATTCCGCTGGTCTCGCATTGGCCCGGGCCTACTCAGTATATTCCGCTTGCCAAAGATTGGATACGAGAGGCGGCTCGGTACGGCCTATTTGTTCACCTTGAAATTAAAGTGCATGACCAGCAGGTCGAGCGTGCAGTAGAAGCCGCACTGGAAGCACTCGATGAATCAGGACTGTTACCGTCGCAGGTTCGTGTGTCTTCGTTCTCGCTCGACGCCATTCAGTTGATTCGTTGCCGGCGACCGGGGCTTGGACTGGGCCTCGCCGCAGACAAACTATCGGGTGTAGCCACAGAGACGCTTGAGACACTGGGGCTCACATCGATACATCTGGATATTAGGTTCCTGGATCCCCTCGCTGTGGAGCTGGCCGCCGATCGAGGGCTAAAGGTATGCGTGTACACGGTACACTCGGCCAGACAGCTTGCCTCGTTGCCTGTCAATCTAATTGATTCGGTGTTTACCGATGACCCCGTGGCGCTCCTAGATGAGATGAAGACCCTGAAAATTTTTAAATAGGCCCCATTAATGCATGCGAGTCGCTGATTGTGCGATCTTTTGGCGTTTACCAAACCCCGCCACAGCCAGCTCAGTTGGGATCGCGTATCGATTTGATGTAAATAGTTTGTTGATTGAAGTGAGTCCTTTGAGCCGGTCTAGAGGATTTTTCGGTCATAACTTAAATTAGCCATCTGATTCTGAAATCGGTCGGCAAACGACCGCCAGTTAAGTAAAAGACTAGGGGCCAAATGAATTTAGAAACCGTGCTCGACGTGGAGCATTACTCTGACGCGTTATTTTCGTTCAAAACAACACGTAGCCCGGATATCCGACCATTTAAAGCGGGTCAGTTTACGATGATCGGGATGGCTGATGACGATGTCTTACGTGCGTACAGTATTGCTTCGGCGCCCGACGAGGAGTATCTCGAGTTTCTCTCAATCAAGGTGCCTGGTGGTCCACTCACGGAGCGGCTCAAAGACATTCAAAAGGGCGATCAGATCGAGGTCGGTGATCGTCCAACAGGAACCCTCGTACTCGATAACTTACAACCCGGTAAACGCTTATGGTGTGTGGCGACCGGGACAGGTCTCGCCCCGTTTCTCTCGATTATCAGAGACCCAAAAACGTTTGATCGGTTTGAACAAATCATCGTGACCCACACAGTGAGAGTGACCCAAGAACTTGCATACGCCGACCTGTTGTCGGCGCTTCCGATTACCTACTACCCGACGGTGACCCGGGAGCCATTCCAAACCCCCGGGCGAATCACCGAACGGATCGATAGCGGCGCGCTGTGGTCAGATCTAGGGCAAGGGCCCTGGGCAGTTGAAGATGACCGTGTAATGATTTGCGGATCGCCCGAATTTAATAAAGATCTCCGGAGCCGACTCGAGGGCCTCGATTTTACGCACGGAACCAACCGCGCTCCGGGGGAATTCGTGCAGGAGCGTGCGTTCGTGATGCAGCGGGCCAACTAGCGGTCCCTGAGTCGCCCAAGCATATCGAAGAGGATCGATGAGTCTTGGGTCCCAAGACCCTGACCCATGATCGCACGGAATTGGCTCGCAACGAACTCGAGGCACGGTAGACGAAGCTGTTGAGCCTCCGCTGTCTCAAGAGCGATACCCACGTCCTTGGCATGGAGTCGTGCCTCGATCCCCGCACCGAAATCTTCGTCGATCATTTTCGGAGCCATCAGCGACATCATTTGACTCCCGCCCATCCCATCTTTTATTGCCTCAAACACGGACCGTGGGTCGGCGCCTAAACTTTTCGCGAACGTGAGACACTCAGCGACACCCTCAATGGTGATGGTTTGTGCGATCTGATTACTGAGCTTGGCAATCTGTCCATGCCCGGCATCACCGACACGTGTGATGGCCTTTGCGTAACAGTCGATGACTTGGTTTGCTCGTTTGCATGAATCCGGTGCCCCGCCCTGCATAACGATTAGGCGGGCTTCTTCAGAGGCCCACACCCCACCTGATACAGGTGCATCGACGAAATCCATACCAGCCCCGTGGAGCGTCTGAGCAATCTCCATCGTTCGTGCGGGGTCGATCGTCGAATGATCAATGAAGAGGGTTCCGGGCGACGCGCTATGCATTGCGCCCTCTGGTCCGATGAGGACAGACTCCACGTCATTAGTCCCAGTCACGTTGGTGATCAGGATCTCAACGTCCGTCGCGACCTCACCGAGGCTCCGACAGGGTGTCGCCCCCAGCTCTATCAGTTCTTTCGCCTTACCCTCAAACACCTCGGCGCGACGCGCGTAAAGTTTTAGTTTAAAGCCCCGATTGATAATGTGACGAGCCATCGGTAAACCCATGGTTCCGAGACCGATAAAACCTACTGTGAGAGTCATGCTTTGCCCTTAGGTCTGTTGTTTTATTTTTTAAAAAAACGCGTCACGCATCTTGCATTGATTATGTTGCAGTCCGCAACCGTTGCCGCCGCCGATCGTCCGTGGTGGGAGGCCGATATCGCGGTTGAAATGGCTAGTATGGAGACCCAGAATGAGGCGATCATACGGGCGATTGATGCCGAGCTTCGCTACCACAACGCTGCGGTATTTGACGAGCTGGAGCGGGTGTCGGCGTATTACCTCGAGCAGACTGAGTCACGTTGGACTGAGAACGACGAGGCCGTGATCCGGGACGAGGTTCGACGGTTAAATGACTCGATGCGGCCCTACTTTGACGCGGGGCGACATCTATTTGACGTCGATAGTTACATGACTGATCGCGCCAAGCGGTAAGAATAGCGTACACATCATCACTCACCGGGATCTTTTGAGGGTTCAGTGTAGAGTGTTGTTCTGATTGCGAAGTCAGTAGACTAGCGGTCTTTCCGGTCGGAACAACTGTGGCAACGCGCCCTGCGCTCGGTCGATAAAGCCTACCAGAGAGACTCCACGCGGCGGTTGATGATTTTGGAATATCATTAACTGTATACCGTTTCGTCGGTGTTTCTTGGGTCTCTGTGTGTGACATCGCCAAGTTTCCCTCGGTGGATTGGACATTGGAGATTTCTGGCCTTGTTAGAGATGCTGAGACGACACCAAACGGCCTACGCTTACGTCCTTGGTTTTGTGGGTGTGCTGTGCTTTGCGGCAACCTTACCGTTAACGTCGATCGCGCTGGCCGATTTCTCTCCGACATTTATCACTATGATTCGTGCGGTGATTGCCGGGTCGGCGGCCTGTATCTGGCTTATCTTCAGTCAGTCAAGTCGACCAAGACGAGGTGAGATCAAGCCGCTGTTGGTCAGCGGTCTGGGTCTGGTTTTTGGGTTCCCCTTGGCGATGGCCATCGGGTTACAGACGGTACCGTCCTACCATGGTGCCGTCGTCTTGGGGATCCTGCCGCTAGTGACCGCGGGTCTGTCCGTCATAGTGCATGGTTACCGGGCACGTCTGGGCTTCTGGTTGTGTGCCGTAGTGGGGGCGGGTCTGGTCATCGTATTTACATTGAGGGAGCAGGAGGGCTCGGTCGGTTGGGCCGACCTGTGGCTGGTACTGGCGGCGTTGATGGCGTCGTCAGGCTATGTCATCGCCGGCGATCTCGCGAGACGTCGACCAGGCCCCTGGGTCATCTGCTGGTCGCTTGTGTTGTTGTCACCGATCTCGCTGATCGGGACCGTGTTGGTGTGGCCCGACTTCTTTTGGGTGCGACCAGAGGGCTCACTGTTCGCTTTGCTTGCGCTTGGTCTGTTCTCAATGTTCTTTGGCTTCTTTGCGTGGAACACGGGGCTGGCCCTCGGCGGTATTGCTGAGGTGGGACAGGTGCAGTTACTTCAACTTTTCCTGACCCTAATATGGGGAAGTATTTTGCTCGGAGAAGTTGTGACGCTCGACGTTTGGGTATTTGCATCTCTGGTTGCGTTGACTGTCTATATCGGGCGGAAGCTGGCCTGATCCTGAGAATCTCAGGTGTGTTCCTAGATCGACGTTTACTTCACTCAAAACCACCCGTATTTGCACTTTTCTGGTTTGACATTTGCGAACAATTGCACCAAAACGGTGCTCAGTCTCTCAGATTGGACCCAAATAATAGACCCAAGGGGGTGGCATGGTTTTGGCTTGGTCAAACTAACAAATGGATGAGTAGGCCTAATGGATAATTTACGGTTCTTCGAAATTTATCGGTCGAGTGAATATTTAGGGCTGCTGTTCGACGGGATTTTGATCTCCGCGGGCCTCACGATCGCGGCAGGGTTGCTAGGGGTAGCGCTGGCTTTGATATTGGCGTCGGTCAGATATTGGCAGGTGCCAGTTATCAATTGGGTTGCTGCTGCCTATGTGGACTTTATTCGAAACACCCCGCTCATTGTACAGCTATTCTTTATCGCGTTCGGGCTACCCGCGGCGCTTGGTTATACCTGGCCATTCTGGGCTCACGCCTTACTCGCCCTAACGATTAACTTCTCTGGTTATTTTGCAGAAATTTTTCGGAGCGGTTTCGCATCCATACCTGTTGGTCAGCGGGAGGCCGCGGCGGCGTTGAACCTATCGAAGAAAACGATATTCCGGCATATCGTCCTACCGCAGACGGTCATCACCATGTTCCCGTCGTTGAGTAGTCAGTTCATATTCCTGTTCCTGACTACCGGGGTCATTTCTGAGATTGGGGTAGGGGATCTGACTCACGCGGGGGTATTCATCGATAGTCGAACCTTCAGATCGTTTGAGGTATTTATCACCCTCACGGGGCTTTACATATTGATATCGTTGGTGCTCAAAAGCTCACTACAGCTATGGTTCAGGTCAACGCTTGGGAAGAGGGCGCCCGGGTGAAAGAGTTGTTAATTGAACTTGTCGGGGCACCTCTAGGTACCATCGTATCTCAGCTCATTTTCGCGGCACAATTCACCGTCTATCTGTCGCTCATCGCGTTCGTGGGCGGTGGAATAGCTGCGGTCTTCGTCACTTTGGCGAGGATCGCACCCTACAGACCAGTCCAATTGGTCGCCACCGGGTACATCTGGTTGTTCCAGTCTACGCCCTTGCTCATGCTTTTGTTTCTCTGTGGGCTCGGTTTCCCTCACCTGTTTCAATTCCAGATATCTCCCTGGACCGCGGCCTCTGTCGCGCTCACCATTTTCACGTCGGCCTATCTTGCTGAAGTATGGCGCGGTGCTATCGGTGCGGTAGGGAGGGGCCAGTGGGAGGCCAGTAACGCGCTCAACCTAAGGTACGTTGTCATGTTACGGCGGATCATCATTCCGCAGGCGGTTAAGTTTGGTTTAGCTCCGACGATCGGATTCCTAGTCCAGATTATCAAAGGAACCTCGCTCGCCTACATCATCGGGTTTCATGATTTGATGCTTATCGGGAAACGGTGGGCGAATGCCCCGGTAGACGGCTCAGAGCCGTTTGTGGTCTACCCGATTATGGCGGTCCTGTACTTCTGTCTTTGTTATCCGCTGGCGCTCTTCGCTCGGCAGCTGGAACAAAAAGCCCTGGCCCGAGGCCAGTAAATTCTTAAAGAGGAAACTTGTATGAAAAATCTATATTCAATTATCCGGACAGGCCTCCTGGCTACTGCCCTGGTCAGCACCTCAGCTCTCGCTGACCTGAGTGACATTCTAAGCTCCGGCAAGGTGAAAATTGCCGTACCTGAAGCGTTCGCGCCGTTTGGGTCGGTAGGAGCGACGGGAGAGCACGAGGGCTACGATGTTGACGTCGCGAAGCTTATCGCGAAGGATCTGGGCGTTGAGCTCGAGCTGGTCCCGGTTGTTTCAAAGCAGCGGATACCTTTCCTTGAGACTGACCGGGTCGATCTGGTTATTTCGACCATGGGCGCTAACCCATCCCGTGCGAAGTCGATCAACTTCTCTAGTGCATACGCGCCGTTCTATTCCGGAATTTTCGCACCATCGACGGTGACAATTAATGGTGCCGCCGACCTAAAAGGTAAAACTGTCGGTGTGACATCTGGAAGTCTTGAGGACTTAGAGCTCACAAGCATGGCCCCAGAGGGAACAAAAATTGTTCGGTTTGGAGACAATGCGGCCACCCTGTCGGCCTTTACATCGAAGCAGGTCGAGGTACTCGTGACTGGTAATACGGCAGCTGCCTCCTTAACAGCCAAGGACCCATCGCTCGATCTTGAGCGTAAGTTGATCGTCAAGGATAGTCCATGCTTCATTGGCGTGAAAAAGGGTAACGAGGACTTACTTCGTTGGGTGAATGTATTTATCCTTCACAAGAAGTTGGGTGGAGATCTCAATAAAATATCCCAGAAGTGGTTAGGGCAAGACCTCCCGCCACTCCCGTCTCTATAACCGGGTGGTGCGTGAGGGACCGATGTCTCTCACGCGCTGGTCCTGCGTATTAAGGAAGATAGTTTGCCGATTGTTTCAATGAGGGCCGTGCAAAAGTGGTACGGGAATTATCACGCGCTGAAGGACTTAGACTTTTCTGTCGAACAAGGAGAGCGCGTCGTTATTTGTGGGCCCTCTGGGTCGGGAAAATCGACGCTGATCCGTTGTATCAACGGTCTCGAAACATGTGACGCCGGAACAATCGTGGTGAATGGTATCGAGTTGACCCAACGCGGGGAAAGTGTCGCCAAGATACGTTCAGTGGTGGGGATGGTTTTCCAGCAGTTTAATTTATTTCCGCACCTCTCGGCATTGGAAAACTGTACGCTGGCGTTGATTGAGGAGCTGGGTCTTACCCAGGCGCAGGCAACCGAAAAGGCGATGCAGTACCTCAGCAGGGTCCGGATAGCGGACCAGGCCGCTAAGCAACCAGCGCAGTTGTCGGGCGGCCAACAGCAACGTGTAGCTATCGCTAGGGCCCTGTGCTTAGAACCAGAGTTAATGCTGTTCGACGAGCCTACCTCGGCGCTCGATCCGGAGATGATCTCAGAGGTTTTGGAGACGATGGTAAGCCTCGCCGAAGACGGTATGAGTATGATTTGCGTGACCCACGAGCTTGGTTTCGCCCGGGAGGTTGCTCATCGGATTATTTTTATGGACGAGGGGGCATTGGTGGAGGACAGGGACCCAGTCGGTTTTTTCGAGCGCCCTGATAATCCTCGCACCAAGAAGTTCCTAAGCAAGATACTTCGCTAATTAGCAGGTTTAAAAAAATATCCTGGACCGCTTTGTGAGCTCCGCTGGTTCAGTCACTAAAGCCTGTTCTCATCGCTATATTTCCCCAGCCCCTGGGGCCGCTTTTTTGGAGATAAGGAAAGTGGTCAGGACACCTTTTCCTTTAATATCCACCTGCTGTTCTTCTATATCCAGGACGCTCTGGTCCAGCAGCTCCAAGGTCTCTTTAGAGACGTTTATGCTTCCGGGCCGCCCCGAACTCTCCAGCCTTGACGCAAAGTTGACCGAGTCGCCCCAAATATCAAACGAAAATTTGGATTTCCCGATCACCCCAGATACCGCATTCCCGGAATTAATCCCGATACGCAGCGCCAGCCTCTGACCGTCACCAAATCTGTAGTGCTCTACGATACGAAGGAATGCGAAACCAACATTCACGAGCGCCTGCGCGTGGTCCGTTCTCTCGTGTGGGATACCTGTGACCGCCATATAGGAGTCACCGATGGTTTTGATTTTTTCGATACCTTCGGCGGTACAGACCCCATCGAATTCAGAAAATAGGTTGTTCAATAGGTCCACGACCTCTCTGGCCGAGAGTTTCTCTGAGAGCGGTGTAAAACCCACGATATCCGCGAACATGATACTTACTTTGGGGTTAGTCAGAGCTATCACGCCATCGCCCTCACGCAGAATATTCGCTAGATCACGCGGGATGATATTGTGCAGTAGGCGCTCCGATTTGATTCGTTCTTCTACAAGGAAATACGAGTACATTGCCATCGGTAACCCGAGTAAGAATAGGGAGCCCGTTATATTCGATATTGCTATAATTTGGACGACCCACAGATCGACCGCTACCAGAGGCGGTATCGTGGGGACGGTAAAGAACATGATTATATAAACTACGATGAACGAGACGGCTACCGACCACTTAATCACAGCCCTGATGGGCACCGCGATTAAGAGGATCCCCAGATTCAAATACCAGAGATGGAAGAACCCGTTCCAGCCGATCAAGAAAATAAACGCGGTTGCTGAACCGACACCGGCTAAGCAAGAGAGGAGCACCCCAGACTCCGCGCGTCCGGTCGTGTGCAGCAAGAAACCAATACCGACCACCGCACCGAAGGCCAATTCAGAATAGATAATGGGACGCCAATCATCCACCGTGGCGATGAAAAAAAAGTCTCTAGCGATCAGGCCGAACGCACCGGCAATAAATCCCAACTGCATCGCCAAGAACGCGGGTTTCCAACTGTCCGGGTAGCTCGCTCTGGGGGTAAAGAAGAACGAAAAAAGAGTGCCAACCCAACCTGTAGTTAATGCGCTCACGTTATCACCGATACCCAACCTCTGACCGCGGAACTAAGTAAACCTAGAGCCATTTGTGGAGAGTAAACATTCGACCTTTGAAGGCCTAAACTACTCGCTACCGACCGCGCGGTAGCCGGACGATACGCGCTCTTGGACCTTTCCTGCCTGATCGAGATCAAACTCACTCAAAATGTCGACCGTAGAATACGCACCGCTTGCCAGCACGGCGGCCTTCGCCCCGATCGCTGAGGATGCATCTGGAAGGTCCATGACCGCCACCATGTCATAGATTCCCTGACAGAACATCATGTCTAAAACATTGCCACCGGCCCCCGCGGCGACAATTTCTGCCATCTTCCGTCGCTTCTCGTAGGATGTCGTATGCATGTTACTCACCGACTCCCCGCTCATGATTCCTAGAAACATAAATTTCATTACAGCTCTCCTTTTTAATCAATTCTTCTTGAAGGTAGTTGGAAAGTCTTACTATTTTATGCTATTGTCTTTAAACTAGTTTGAATCGAGGAGTGTTTATGGGTGATTCGTCGCAATGGGCAACACAGGTTTGTCCAATAGGCCTGGCCTCTGAACTCACGTGTGATAAGTGGATGCCAATCATACTAAGAGATATTGGTCTGCTCGAACGCCGTACATTCAACCAGCTGCTCAAGCACAATCTCGAGGGGATCTCCTCGGGCTCTCTCGCAACTAAGTTGAAGCGTCTGGAGCATGTTGGTCTGATTACCTTCGTTGCAGCGAGGGAGCATAAGCAAAAGAAATTGTATTACCTGACGGAGTCGGGGATTGACTTCATGCCAGTGTTATTCGCCATGGCGGGGTGGTCTTCGAAGTGGCATCAGCCGAGTGCTAAGTTTGTCGAGATCCTAAAACCCTACGTACCGGAGCCGGAGCCAGTCATGCAACGCCTCCTTTTAAAGTTGCGTCAAACCAATTTGGAGCGAAAAGTACTAGAACCCATGCCGTGGATGCAGCGCGATGTTGAGGCTGTCAGAGCTCCCCTTGGTTAGGAAGCACGCTAATCAGCGACATTGGCTACCATTGGCATCTCCTTGATGTCATTGTGGTAGAGGTCAGCCATTGGGCCTAGCATGGCTAATATTGCGGCTGGGCTCTCCGCCTTCCACCAGCAATAGGTAACCATTTCGTCTGGGTTGCCCCAGTTCATTTGGAAGGATGCGCTATCATTTTTCATGTTTTCACGCATGTATTCTGGGGTCATTTGACTTGACGCCTCAAAGTGCTTCGCGCGGTGATCTTCAGACTTGAATGTGTGTGCGACGATGTAATCCTTCATTGATGTTCTCCAAATGCAATTGATGTTAGGTTCTCAGGTATCCCATTGGGCAGTAAAGTTATAAACACTATTAACTAGAAACTAGTTTATACTTTAGAGTTAAAGACCGATCCGTTTTTTGATTATTGTTGCGAGAGTTTAGGAGGATGGAGCGCTAGGAGCGTTGCCGAGTCTGTATTCTATTGGGGCTGTGCCCCGAGCACTGACCTCAGTGAGTGGTGCGCATTAAGCTTTCAGTATGGTCAGACCATAGCCCTGCTTGCTCGGCTCGAGATATCTTTCTGTAGTGCCCTTTTTCCGAAGATATCACGGGTCGGGTATTTTTGATGTCGCTAATTTCATGCTGACAATTGTGGATATTTTTTTGTTCATTTTCTGATTTATTGACCTTCCAGTAACTGGATAGAAACACTCCAAGATAAAGGGGATTGGGTGAAATCTAAAGCGCAGTGGGACCGGGAACGATGTTGATTGGCGAAGCTTCAAGAAAGACAGGCTTAAGTGCTAAGACTATTCGGTTTTATTCTGACGAGGGACTGGTTCATCCTCGAAAGGATCCATTCACGGGTTATAGATCTTTTACGGAAAAGGATTTGACAAGGCTACGGTTCCTGAAAAGAGCCAGGCAGTTTGATTTCAGCATCCGAGATTGTTCTCAATTATTGTCGCTTTACGACCAACCGGATCGTTCGAGTTTGGACGTGAAGACCATTGCCTCTAACAAACTGATAGAGGTTGATGCGAAGTTAGAAGAACTGAATTCTCTTCGGAATCAACTGCTGTCGCTCGTCGAACGCTGCAAGGGTGATCATAAGCCGGACTGCCCAATCTTGGATGCGTTGGCCGCTGAACGAAATTGATATGGGTCGAACGATGTACCTGCCAGTGACTGGAATCTTTAGCCTTCAACTCATTGATCAAGCCGCAACCAGAGGAATAAAAAATGATATTGAATGACAAAGCTATTCAGCTTATCGGTACTTTCCTACTTTGCTCAGCGTTAGTAGCTGGAAACTCTTTTGCGGGGGGGCACGCCAAAGTAAAGGCCACGATCAAGGGTAGCGGTGGAGAGAATCATGGTGTCGTCGAATTTTACGGAGTACCCGGTGGTGTCTTGATGGACGCACAACTGAAAGGGCTTCCTCCAGGGGAGCACGCGTTCCATATCCACGCAAAGGGCTCGTGTACGCCTGATTTCAAGGCCGCTGGGGGTCATTTTAATCCGGAGGGCGTCGAACACGGGCTCGGTGTTGGTAGGCACGCGGGTACAAACCCGAATATTCACGTACCAGACAATGGCTCGCTCCGGATAGAGATCCTAAATACCAAGGTTTCCTTGAATAGCGGTGGTAATAACGACATCGTAAAAAAGGCGATAATCTTGCATGCCAAGGGTGATGACTACAAGAGCCAGCCCTCCGGTGCGGCGGGACCGCGTATAGCTTGCGGTGTAATTGACGGCTAGCCCTACTTACTCGACTCACGGTATCTGATTTTGTTGTACTCCTTCTGCTCCTAGGCACCGTCAGTCGAGCACTTTAATATTTGTCAGCGATTTGATTGGCAGCTTGGGAGTAAAAGGTGTTTCCCACTATTTCCCGCCACGCGAGCGGAGAGATTGAAGTGATATGTTCCTTACGACAATCATCACAATTCGAAAACCATCTGCCGGTACCGCGTGATGACTGATTGTTACAACGGATCATAATTGGATCGATCATAGAGCTGTAGATTACTTTAGATTAAAAATCGCTAGCAACTGTTGATTAGGTTCAAGTCCATTATCGTCGGCCGAGTATTGCGGTTTTATCCGGTCCAGCCAGTACATGCTGAGCATCCCTTTATTTTTCGCTTCAATTTCACCCCTCGGAGTGCAATCAAAGAAGTTTTTGACCTTATGATGCGTCGCCTCGGAGATATTTATGCGGTTTGTATCGCTTGCCTGCTCAAGTCGTGCGGCGACGTTCACCGTGTCTCCCCAAATGTCGTAACTAAACCTGGTCTCTCCGACTACGCCAGCCATAACGGGGCCGCTGTGGAGACCCACTCTCATCGCCCATGAGTCAAGACCATCTTTTCGACGTCCATCATTTACCTCAGAGACCGCTCGCATGAACTGTAATGCGCCCAGACACGCATATGCCGCATGGGCTTTCTGTCGTTGCGTGACCCCGCAACAGAACATGTAGGAGTCACCTATCGTCTTCAGTCTGTCGAGCCCTAAATTGGAAGAGAGTTCATCGAATCGTGAGAAGAACTCGTTAAGTGTCGCGACCAGACGACCTGGTTCAGCGGTACTAGTCGCCTGAGTAAAACCCACGAAGTCTGTGAATCCAACTGTTACATCTTGGCAGTATCGTGGAGGCACATCGCCATGTTTTAGCCACTCCGTAGCGATTTGCGGGGGAAGTACATTTCGGAGGAACTTTTCTGATTTTTCTTTTTCTTGTTGAAGGGTGTCGAGTGCTGATTTGAGCCGTTGTCGGGATTCGGCGGCCAATCCGACTTGTTTCCTCAACTCGAGGTGAGCCACAACCTGCCGAGCTAGTACTTTGATGGCCTCAACTTTTTCGTAATCCATTTGTCTCGGCTCGAAATCGACTAGGCACAATGTGCCTAGCGCGAAACCGTTCGTATTAATCAGGGGCGCTCCCATGTAGAAGCGGATA
>MDTB01067784.1_pt1 | contig 30618 bp, 27 predicted proteins | sample 811161 | NCBI WGS metagenome assembly MDTB01 (sample SAMN05326650, study PRJNA326480) | marine metagenome | isolation source: seawater | place: Mediterranean Sea | collected 2009 | reverse complement strand
TTCCGAATCTGGTTTAAAAACTGCGTGTATCTCAAAAGTTTTTCCTACAAGAAGTCATACTTCAGCTGCTCAAGGAGGAATATCAGCAGCGCTAGGAAACATGGGAGAAGATGACTGGAGATGGCACATGTATGATACTGTAAAAGGATCTGACTGGTTAGGTGATCAAGATGCTATTGAGTATTTGTGTAAGGAAGCACCTCGGGCAGTAATAGAATTAGAGAGATACGGAGTTCCTTTTAGTAGAACTGATGATGGTAAAATATTTCAGAGACCGTTTGGAGGAATGACAAAAAATTATGGGAATGGTACTGTTCAAAGAACATGTGCGGCAGCTGATAGAACTGGTCATGCGATTCTTCATACTTTATACGGTCAAGCTCTTAAGCATAAAACAGAATTTTTTATAGAATATTTTGCTTTAGATTTGATAATGAAGAATGGAGAATGTAAAGGTGTAATTGCCTGGAATTTAAATGATGGCACCATTCACAGATTCAGATCTCACATAACAATAATTGCAACTGGGGGGTATGGAAAAATTTATTATTCTGCAACTTCAGCACATACTTGTACCGGAGATGGAAACGCAATGATCTTGAGGGCCGGACTGCCTTTGCAAGACATGGAGTTTGTTCAATTTCATCCTACAGGTATCTATGGGGTGGGTTGTTTGATATCAGAGGGTGTAAGAGGTGAAGGTGGGTTTTTAGTGAATTCTAAAGGTGAAAGATTTATGGAAAAATATGCACCTAATGCAAAAGATTTAGCTTCAAGAGATGTTGTAAGCAGATCTATGGCAATAGAAATTAATGAAGGTCGAGGAGTTGGAAAAAATAAAGACCACATTAATCTACATTTAAATCATTTAGATCCAAAAGTGATCGAAGAGCGACTTCCATATGCTTCCGAGGCAGCAAAAACTTTTTCAAATGTAGATGTAACCAAAGAACCAATTCCTGTTGTTCCTACCGTTCATTATAACATGGGTGGTATACCAACAAACTATAAAGCAGAGGTTCTCACACTTAATGGATCAGAAAAAACTGTTCCAGGTCTAATGGCCATAGGGGAGGCAGCGTGTGTTTCAGTTCATGGAGCTAATAGATTGGGATCAAATTCTTTAATAGATCTAGTAGTTTTTGGAAGAGCAGCAGCAAAAAGAGCAGCCGAGCTAGTAAAACCTGGAATGCCTCATGAAGAAGTTTCCAACGAAGAGACAAACAAATGTTTAGATAGATTTGATAAATTACGAAATTCAAATGGCTCAACCAAAACTTCCGAATTAAGATTGTCAATGCAAAAAACAATGCAATCAAAATGTGCTGTTTTTAGAACAGAGAAAATTCTCAAAGAGGGCCAAGAGGAAATTAAGAAACCTTTTGAAGGTATAAAAGATGTATCGGTAAAAGATAAATCCTTATTATTTAATACTGATCTTGTAGAGACACTCGAATTTGACAACCTTATAAGGCAAGCTTTGACAACTATGGAATCTGCTTATAACAGAAAAGAAAGTCGAGGTGCGCATGCAAGAGAAGATTATGCAAATAGAGATGATAAAAATTTTATGAAACACACTCTAGCATGGCATGATGGTAAAAAAGTTGAAATTAAGTATAGAGATGTTCATTCTAAAACTTTAACAAACGAGGTTCAGTATTTTCCACCAAAAGAAAGAGTTTATTAATGGCTAGATTTAATTTACCTGAAAATTCTAAAATTATTAAAGGAAATTATTACAAGGACAAATCAAATTCATCAAATATTAAAAAAGTCAATATTTATAGATGGGACCCATCAGATGGAAAAAATCCTAGAGTTGATACTTTTGAAGTTGACATGATTAATTGTGGTCCAAAAGTCTTAGATATTCTCTTTAAAATAAAGAATGAAATAGATTCATCTTTAACCTTTAGAAGATCATGTGCACATGGAGTATGTGGCTCGTGTGCTATGAACGTAGATGGAGTCAATACTCTATCTTGTATTAAATCTCACACAGATATTAAAGGAGATTTAAATATTTATCCATTACCACATCTAAAAGTAATAAAAGATTTAATAAGTGATTTAAGTGGTTTGTACAAACAATATGAGTCAATTCAGCCATGGTTAAAAACTAATCAAACAGGCAAAGAAAAAGAAGAATTATTGCAAACACAGAGTGATAGATCAAAACTCGACGGTTATTATGAATGTATACTATGTGCATGTTGCTCAACCTCATGCCCGAGCTACTGGTGGAACGGAGATAAATATTTGGGTCCAGCAGTTTTATTACAAGCCTACAGATGGATTAATGACAGTAGAGACAGTGAAAAAAAAGAGAGACTTGAAAAGGTAGCAGATGAATTAAAGCTTTACCGATGTCATACCATTATGAATTGTACAAATTCTTGTCCCAAAGGTTTAAACCCTGCAAAAGCCATTGGTTCAATAAAGAAAATGCTTGCAACCAGCTAAAAGCTTAACTATTAAATTAGTTCCATGAACACTATTCAACATTTTGTAGGAGGAAAAATATTTTCTGGTAGTTCAAAAAAAGTATCAAAAATTTTTAATCCAGCCACTGGGGAGCAGTCAGCAGAAGTAAAACTAGCTTCAACTTCCGATGTAAATAAAACCGTAGAATGCGCTCAAAGAGCTTTTGAGGATTGGTCAAATAAGCCACCACTTCAAAGAGCAAGGGTAATGTTTAAATTTAAAGAGCTTATTGAAAAAAATTCAGATGAACTAACAAAACTTATAGTATCTGAGCATGGTAAAATTTATGATGATGCTAAGGGTTCACTCACAAGAGGTTTAGAAGTAGTAGAGTTTGCATGTGGAATTCCACAGATTTTAAAGGGAGAATATACTGAAAATGTTGGGACAAACGTTGATAGTTGGTCAGTTAGACAGCCCCTAGGTGTATGTGCAGGGATTACTCCTTTTAATTTTCCTGCAATGGTGCCCATGTGGATGTTCCCCATGGCAATCGCCTGCGGAAATACTTTTATTCTAAAACCTTCAGAAAAGGATCCTTCTTGTTCAATGAAATTAGCTGAGCTATTATTAGAGTCAGGCTTACCAGAAGGAGTTTTTAATGTCATCAATGGAGATAAAGAAGCAGTAGATGCCTTAATTACTAACAAAAATGTAGCAGCAATAAGTTTTGTTGGTTCCACACCAATTGCGAAATATGTTTACGAAAACTGTGCTAAGCAAGAAAAGAGAGTACAAGCTTTGGGAGGTGCGAAAAATCATTGCGTGGTAATGCCTGATTGTGATTTAGACCAAGCTGTAAACGGATTGATAGGTGCTGCCTATGGTTCAGCCGGGGAGAGATGTATGGCGCAATCGGTCGCTGTCGCGGTTGGAAACATTGGAGACAAACTAGTAGAAAAACTAGAAAAAAAAGTTATAGCATTAAAAGTTGGCCCTGGTTTGGATAAAAATTCTGAAATGGGTCCGTTAATAACTAAAGAGCATCTTGAAAAAGTAAAAGGGTACGTAAATATTGGTGAAAAGGAAGGAGCAAAATTAGTTGTAGACGGAAGAAATCTTAAATTACAAGGTTATGAAGATGGTTTTTATATTGGTGGATGTTTATTCGATCATGTAAAAAAAGATATGAGAATTTATAAAGAAGAAATTTTTGGACCAGTTTTATCAGTTGTTAGAGTAGAAAGTTTTGATCAAGCTTTAAAACTTGTTAATGAACATGAATTTGGAAATGGTGTAAGTATATTCACTAGAGATGGAGATATTGGTAGAACATTTTCAACTAAAGTAAAAATAGGAATGGTTGGTATTAATATACCAATTCCAGTTCCAGTTGCTTTTCATAGTTTTGGAGGTTGGAAAAGATCTTTGTTCGGGGATCAGCACATGCATGGACCTGAAGGTGTAAGATTTTATACTAAATTAAAAACTACTACCTCAAGATGGCCTTCGGGTTTAAGGTCAAATCCAGAGTTTAAAATGCCAACTATGAAATAAAAAAATATGAGAAAAAAAATTACACTTATAGGAGCAGGACAAATAGGAGGAACCCTAGCTCATTTAATAGCATTAAAAGATCTTGCTGATGTCGTTTTATTCGATGTAGCAGAAGGGATTGCCAAAGGAAAAGCATTAGACATAGCTCAATCTTCTCCAGTTGAGGGATTCGATGTAAATTTAATCGGAACTAGCAATTATGAAGACACTAAAAACTCAGACGTAATTATTATTACGGCAGGAGTTCCAAGAAAACCAGGAATGACAAGAGATGATTTGTTAGGGATTAATTTAAAAATTATTAAACAAGTGGCTGAAGGTATTAAGAAGAGCTCTCCCAATGCCTTTGTAATTTGTATAACAAATCCTTTAGATGTTATAGTTATGGCCCTACAAAAATATTCTGGATTGCCAAAAAATAAAGTAGTAGGAATGGCGGGAATATTAGACTCTTCAAGATTTATTCATTTTTTATCAGAAGAACTTAAAGTTTCTTCTAAAAAGATAAAATCATTGGTACTTGGTGGTCATGGGGATAGCATGGTAGCGATGGTAAATCATACAAAAGTTGACGGTAAAAACTTAATCGATCTAGTTAAGGAAGGTAAAATCGAACAATCTAAACTTGATGAAATTATTGATAGAACAAAAAAAGGCGGAGCAGAGATAGTCAAGTATCTTGAAAAAGGTTCAGCATTTTATGCTCCAGCAGCTTCAGGAGTGGAGATGGCAGAAAGCTACTTAAAAAATCTTAAAAGGGAGTTACCTTGTGCAGCCTATATAAACGGACAATACGGAATTAAAGATATTTATGCAGGAGTACCAGTGATAATAGGGGAAAATGGAGTTGAAAAAATAATTGAACTTAAACTTAATTCTCAAGAAAAAATAAATTTTGAAAAATCAGTCCAAGCAGTAAAAGATCTCTTTGATGCAGCTAAAAAAATTGACCCTTCATTATAAAAATTATTTGCCTATTTTATTAATAGGTACTTTTTCTTTTTTAATAAATTACTACTATGGTTTTATTGGCTTGATGCCAATGGATAACACCGTTTTATATAATGGTGGTTATCGTGTATTAAATGGTTTTACACCATTTAATGATTATTGGCTAGTTACTGGCCCTTTGCTGGATTATTTAAACGCTTTCTTTTTTAAAATTTTTGGGGTTTCATGGAAAACTTTTATAATACATTCATCTTTAGTAAATTTATTTTTAGCAATATCAAGTTATTTTTTATTTCTTAAACTTAAACTATCAAATAAATATTCTTTACTTTATTCAACATTTATATCTATTTTATTTTACCCAGTCGTTGGAACTCCCTTTGTGGATCACCATTCAACTTTTTTTTTAATATTGGCTTTTTATTCTTTAATTTTAGCAATAAATGAAAAAAATTATTATTATTATTTGGCAATCCCTACACTTTTTTGCTTATCTTTTTTATCAAAACAAACTCCAGCAGCTTATGGATTAATTTTAGCAATTTTATCTATATTAATTTTTTGTTATTTTAATAAAAAAAATGCAATGAAAATTATATATTTTTCGTTGATTGGAACTTTTATTTCTATTATTTTTTTATTTTTATTTTTTTTTATTACAGATATAAATTTATCAAATTTTTTTTCACAATATTTTATATTCGCAAGTTCCTTAGGTGATTCTAGATTTTCAAATTATAACTTTAATATATTTAATGAAATTTTAAATTTTAAATATTTATTTTACTTTATTTTTATTCTAATAATAATAATTTTTAATAAAATACTTAAAAAAAACTTTAAGATTGAGGAGATATTGACAATTATAATCTCAATATTTCTTGTTTTCTCTTTAATAATGCATCAAATGCTTACATTAAATCAAAACTACATATTTTTTTTAATTCCTTATTTATGTGGGATTACTCATATTTTTTATAAAAAATCTTTTAACAAAGAATATCTTCTTATCTTTTCTATTTTAGTATGTATCTTTTCAGTTACTAAATATCACATTCGTTTTAATGAACATAGAAAGTTTAATGAACTTGAAAAGGTTGACTTATCAAAAGCAATAGATGCAAAAAATTTAAGTGAGAGCTTAAAAGGCTTGAGATGGATTACCTATAAATATCCTGAAAATCCTTCTAAAGAACTTAAGAATCTTAAGGATACAGTAAAAGTTTTGTCTAGTGACACTTCAAAGAAAGCATTGATAACTGACTATCAAATTTTAGCTCCTATTTTAGGGATTTACGATTATTCTCCAAATCAATGGCATCATCCTTCAGTAAGTTTTCCCCTTAAAGATCAAAAATATTTTAAAATTTATAAAAAATTCTTCATTCAAAGTTTGAAAAAAAATAAAATAAAGTTTATTTTTGAAACATCAGAGGAAAACTCTTCTATAACAGAATTAATTTTAGGGCAAGATTGTATTAAAAAAATAAGATTAAATGAAATGTTAATAAAAATTGAATTAATTAGAACTTGTGAAGACTTAAAATGATATTTCTAAAACAGATAGCCATAATATTTTTTGATATTATCGATAAGTTTTTTCATCAACCAAAAATTTTAAAATATTTATTAAAAAATTTAAAAGATTTGAACTTGTTTATAGATATTGGTTCTCATAAAGGAACTTACACTGACTTAATTTTAAAGAATTTTAATGTGAAAAAAATTTATATGTTTGAACCACAAAAAAAAATATTTAGATATATTAAAAAGAAATATAAAAGAAAAAATTATATCAAAATATTTAATAATGCAGTTTCAGATAATGAAAAAATACAAAAAATTTTTATTAACAAACATGATTTGACTTCTTCATTGACTAAATTAGATAAAAAAAATACTTATTTAAATTTAAAAGCAAGACTTTTTGGAGGAAACATTCATGATATGATAAGTGCCACACACATGATTAAATGTATTAAATTAATTAATCTTATTAAAAAGAATAAAATTAAGAATATTGACTTATTGAAGATAGATACAGAAGGACATGAATTACAAGTAATGAAGGGTCTAGGAAGATATATAAAAAGTGTTAAATATATTTTAATTGAATTCCACAATAGTAATATTTATATAAATTATGACTCAAAAAAAATTCATTCTTATTTAACTAAAAATAATTTTAATCTGAAAGAAAAATTTAAATTTCCTTTTACTACTTGGGAAGATAGAATTTATTTAAATGCAAAATATCAATGAATATTCACGAATATCAAGCTAAGCAAATACTAAAAGAATATGGAGCTCCAGTTTCCAATGGAGTTGCTATCTTATCTGTTAAAGAGATAAGAGAAAAAATTTCACAACTTAAAAGTAAAGAATTTGTTTTAAAAGCCCAAATCCACGCAGGAGGAAGAGGAAAAGCCGGAGGAGTTAAGTTAGTTAAGAGTATAAATGAATTAGAGAGAGAAGCTGAAAAAATGATGGAAAAAACTCTTGTCACTCACCAAACTGGACCTGAAGGGAAAAAAGTAAAAAGACTATATATCGAGGAAGCATCAGAAATATCAAAAGAGTTTTATTTGTCTTGTCTTGTAGATAGAACAAGTTCAAAAATTGCTTTTATAAGTAGTACTGAAGGAGGCATGGACATAGAGAAAGTTGCCTCAGAAAATCCAGAAAAAATTATCACTACGAAAGTTGATTTGCAAGAAAATATACCAGCGAAAGATCTTGAAAAAATTATTTCTCCTTTTAAACTAAATAGCTCTCAAAAACATGAAGCTTTAAAATTAATAAAGGCTTTATATAAAATATTAAATGAAAAAGATGCAAGTTTAATTGAAATAAATCCACTTATTATAACAAAAAGTAAAGAAATAGTTTGTCTAGATGCAAAAATGAATTTTGATGATAATGCAATTTTTAGAAGGCCTGAAATTTTAAAACTAAGAGATTTTAATGAAGAAGATCCAACTGAAACAGAAGCAAGCAAGCATGATCTTGCTTACATTAAGCTTAATGGCTCTATTGGTTGTATGGTCAATGGAGCTGGTTTGGCAATGGCCACCATGGATATAATAAAACTCTATGGAAATGAACCAGCAAATTTTTTAGACGTTGGAGGAGGTGCTTCTAAAGAGAAAGTTTCAGCTGCATTTAAATTGATATTATCAGATAAAAACGTAAAAGGAATTTTAATAAACATTTTTGGAGGCATCATGCGATGCGATGTACTTGCCCAAGGAGTTATTGATGCTGCAAAAGAAATAAATTTATCTGTACCATTAGTTGTGAGATTAGCCGGGACAAACTTCAAAGAAGGAAAAAAAATTTTAGAAGACTCCAATCTTAAAATTCTTCCAGCATTTGATTTAAATGATGCTGCAAAAAAAATTGTTGAGGCAATAAAATAAATGTCAATTTTGGTAGATAAAAATACAAAAGTAATATGTCAGGGATTTACAGGTACCCATGGTACTTTTCATTCAGAACAAGCGCTTAAATATGGAACCAAATTGGTTGGTGGAGTCACACCTAAAAAAGGAGGCCAAAAACATTTGGACCTACCTGTTTTTAATACAGTAGAAGAAGCCAAGAAAACAACACAGGCAAATGCTTCAATGATTTATGTCCCACCTAAATTTGCTGCTGCAGCTATTATAGAAGCTATCGAGTCAAAAATAGAGCTTATAGTTTGTATAACTGAGGGTATACCAATAATCGATATGATTAAGGTTAAACAAATTTTGATTAAAAGTAAAAGCAGATTGATCGGACCTAATTGTCCAGGAATTATAACTCCAGATGAATGTAAAATTGGAATAATGCCAGGCAGTATTCATAAAAAAGGTACTGTTGGGATTGTTTCTAGGTCTGGAACTCTAACTTATGAAGCCGTTGCTCAAACTTCAGCTAACAACCTTGGACAATCAACTTGCATAGGTATTGGCGGCGATCCAATTAATGGAACAAATTTTATTGATTGCTTAGATCTTTTTTTAAAGGATGAAAAAACACAATCCATCGTCATGATAGGTGAAATAGGCGGATCAGCAGAGGAAGAAGCTTCAGAATACATTAAAAGATCTAAAATTAAAAAGCCTATAGTAGGATTTATAGCGGGATTAACTGCCCCACCTGGAAGACGAATGGGCCATGCAGGTGCCATAATTTCAGGCGGCAAGGGTGGAGCAGAAGATAAAATTGAATTAATGAAATCTGCAGGAATTACTATATCAAAATCACCCGCAGATATTGGAAAAACTTTGTTTGAAAAACTTAATAGTTAATTTCAGATATTATATGTTAATATAGGAAATTAAAATGTCATCGTCTCAAGATAAGAATATACTTAAAAAAACTTCATTTTTAGCAGGAAGTAATTCTGCATTTATTGAGGAATTTTATTCAGACTATCTGTCTGACCCTAAAAGTTTACCACAAGATTGGAGAGATTTTTTTGATGGTTTAAAAGATAATAAAGAAACAATCACGAAAAATATGAGTGGACCAAGCTGGGGTCCAAAAAAGAAAATTAAAATAAAAAATACCGAAAAATTAATTTCAACTGAAAATAAAAAAATTGATCCTTTTCTTCTTCAGGACTCTATTAAAGACTCAATAAGAGCTATAATGTTAATCAGAGCCTTCAGAATTAGAGGTCATTTGATAGCAAATCTAGATCCATTGGGATTAATGCAACAAAAGGAGCATCCAGAGTTAAAACTTGAAACATATGGTTTTACTTCCAAAGATCTAAACAAAAAAATATTTTTAGATGGTGTTCTTGGTTTACAAAACGCAACTCTTTCAGAAATTATCAATTTGTTGAAGAAGACTTATTCAGGAAATATAGGATATGAATTTATGCATATTGGTGATCCTGATGAAAAAGCTTGGCTTAGAGATCGTATAGAAGGACCAAAAAAAGAAATCACTTTTACAGACAATGGAAAAAAAGCAATATTAAATAAAATTATACAGGCAGAGGGACTAGAAAAATTTTTACATGTTAAATTTGTTGGAACAAAAAGATTCGGTTTAGATGGAGGTGAAAGTCTAGTGCCAGCACTAGAACAAATTATTAAACGTGGAGGAAACTTAGGAGTTAAAGAAATCAAGATTGGTATGGCACACCGTGGAAGATTAAATGTTTTAGCGAATGTATTAAACAAACCTTTTAAAGCTATTTTTAGTGAATTTTTTGGAGGAGCAGTAACATCAAAAAGAGAATTTGAGGGAGATGTTAAATATCATTTAGGTGCTTCAGCTAATAGAGAATTTGATGGAAACCTAGTCCATATCAGCTTAACTGATAACCCCTCTCATCTTGAAGCAGTTAATCCTGTAGTACTTGGGCAAGTACGAGCAAAGCAATTTTTTCACAAAGATCCTGAAAGAAAAAAGGTTGTTCCAGTTTTAATTCATGGAGACGCAGCTTTTGCTGGTCAAGGAATAGTAGCAGAATGCTTTGCAATGTCTGGTTTACCAGGACATAATATTGGGGGAACTATTCATATCATCGTAAACAATCAAATTGGATTTACAACAGCGCCTAGATTCGCCAGATCATCTCCTTATCCAAGTGATGTTGCTAAGACTGCACAAGCTCCAATATTTCATGTTAACGGAGATGATCCAGAAGCAGTTGTGCATTGTGCAAAAATAGCTACAGAGTTTAGACAAAAGTTTAATAGAGATGTTGTTATCGACATGTTTTGCTATCGACGGTTTGGTCACAATGAAGGAGACGAACCTTCTTTCACTCAACCGTTAATGTATCAAAAAATAAAAGTTCAACCTACAACGCTTAGTATCTATGGAAAAAGATTAGTTAGTGAAGGATTGTTTTCAAATGAAGAGATAAGTTCAGAAACAACAAAATTTAAAAAATTTTTAGATAAAGAGTTTAATGATTCAAAAAATTATAAATCCGAACTTAAATGGTTCGATGGTGCCTGGTCAAGATTTAAGCCTATGCCGGGTAAAGATAAAAGAGGTGTAAGTGGTGTAGACAAAAAAAAACTTTTAGAAATAGGGGAAAAAATTACAACTATACCCGATGGTTTTGCAGCACATAAGACATTGCAAAAAATATTTACGACTAAAAGAAAAATGTTTTCGGACAAAACTTTCATAGACTGGTCTACAGCAGAAACATTGGCTTTTGGAACATTATTAGACGAGGGTTTTCCCGTCAGACTTTCTGGTCAAGACTCTGGAAGAGGAACTTTCAGTCAAAGACATGCAGTTATTAGAAATCAAGAAAATCATGATAGATACATACCTTTGAACAATATTTCAAAAAAACAAAAAAAATTTGAAATTATTGATACACTCTTATCAGAATTAGCGGTACTAGGTTTTGAATTTGGATATTCTTTATCTGAACCTGAAACTCTAGTTTTGTGGGAAGCACAATTTGGAGATTTTGCTAACGGCGCACAGATTATTATAGATCAATATATTACTTCAGGTGAGATAAAATGGTCCAGAGCTAGTGGACTAGTAATGTTGTTGCCCCACGGGTATGAAGGTCAAGGACCAGATCACTCTTCTGCAAGATTAGAAAGATTTTTACAATTAAGTGCACAAGAAAATATTCAGGTAATCAACTGCACAACTCCTGCAAATTATTTTCATGCTTTAAGAAGACAAATGCATAGAAATTTTAGAAAACCACTTATAGTCATGACTCCAAAATCACTTTTAAGACATAAACAATGTACTTCTAGTTTAGATGATTTTATAAAAAATACTTCATTTCATAGAGTTTTAAGAGACCGAGCTTATACAAACAAGTTTGGATTAATTGAATTAAAGAAAGATAACAAAATTGAAAAAGTGATTATATGTTCAGGAAAAATATATTTTGATTTAGTTGAAGCAAGAGAAAAAACTAAAAATGACAAAGTTGTTTTTATTAGACTAGAACAAATTTATCCTTTTCCAGTTAAAACATTAGGACAAGAATTGAAGAGATATATAAAAAATGCGGAGATTTATTGGTGTCAAGAAGAACCAAAAAATATGGGAGCTTGGAATACTGTTAGAAATTACATAGATAGGACTATAGAAATTGTCGCACCAAAGAAAAAAAAATGTTCGTTATATTGGAAGAAGACCTTCAGCATCCACAGCTACAGGTAATCTAAATAAACATCTTGCACAACAAAAAGAAATATTAGAAAAGGTAGTAGGAAAAATTAATTAATGTCTGAACAAATAATAGTACCTGCTCTTGGCGAGTCTGTGACGGAAGCTACAGTCTCAAAATGGCTTAAAAGCGAAGGAGACTCCGTTCAATCTGATGAAGCTGTAGTAGAGCTTGAGACTGATAAAGTTAATATTGAGGTTCCATCGCCTTCCAGCGGAACACTTGAAAAAATTTCTGTTAAAGAAGGTCAAACAGTAAATGTTGGCTCGTTATTGGGTAGTATTAATAAATCACAAAAATCTGCAAATGATAAAAATCAAGAAATAAAGAAATATTCTCCACCAGCAAAAAAAATTGAACTTGTTCAAAAATCTGAACCAAAAATTTTTAATGAAAATAAAAATTCTAAAATAAAAAAAGAAGAAAAAGCTGAACCACTTATGCTTACTGAAGTTCAGGAAGAAAAAAAACCTTCAAATAAAAAGTTTAAATCAAATTTAGTTTCACCTGCAGCTAGAAAAATTGCTGCTGAATCAAAAATTGATTTAACAGAAATTCAAGGCTCAGGAAAAAATGGATTAGTTTTAAAAGAGGATTTAATTCACTTAATGGGTAGATCTCCAAAACCTTCTGAAAGAAAAATATCCCATGGTCCGGAAGAGAGAATAAAAATGACAAGACTAAGGTTAACAGTAGCAAAAAGACTTAAACAAGCGCAAGAAAATGCTGCTATGTTAACTACTTTTAATGAAGTAGATATGCACGAAGTTATTTCAATGAGAAATAATTATAAAGAAGAATTTCAAAAAAAATATTCAGTCAAATTAGGATTCATGTCTTTCTTTGCTAAAGCCTGTGTAGTAGGACTTAAAAATTATCCTGTAATTAATGCTGAAATACAAGAGGATGAAATTGTCTATAAAAATTATTATAATATTAGCATAGCAGTTGGAACTGAAAGAGGGCTAGTAGTGCCAGTAATTCGAAATACTGATGAGTTGTCTTTTGCTGATATTGAAAAAAATATTTCATTATTAGGTCAAAAAGCTCGTGATGGTAAAATTACTATTGACGATCTTCAAGGAGGAACTTTCACAATTACAAATGGTGGAATATATGGATCAATGTTATCAACACCTATATTAAATCCTCCTCAATCAGCTGTTCTAGGAATGCATAACATTATAGAGAGACCTATTGTTATAGACGGGTCTGTGACTGTAAGACCAATTATGTACTTAGCGTTATCTTATGATCATAGAATAATTGATGGAAAAGAAGCTGTGTCTTTTTTAAAAACTGTCAAAGAATGTTTAGAAAATCCAAAAAGATTGTTTCTAAATTTATAAAATGGAAAATAATTTTGATGTCATCGTTATAGGTGGAGGGCCAGGAGGATACGTGTGTGCAATTCGGGCAGCACAATTAGGTCTCAAAACAGCATGTGTTGAATCTAGAGGAACTCTAGGAGGTACCTGCTTAAACGTGGGATGTATACCTTCAAAAAGCCTTTTAAACTTGTCAGAAACATTTCATAAAGCTAAAAAAAATTTTAACAGCCAAGGGATAGAGTTTTCAGATTTAAAATTAAATTTAGACAAAATGATGTTGAGTAAAAATAAATCTGTGCAAGTGTTAACCAAAGGTGTTGAGTTTTTATTTAAAAAAAATAAAGTGACCTATATTAAAGGAAAAGGAGTTTTACTCTCAAAAAATGAAATTGCTATCTATGAAAGTGGAAAAAAAACTTCATATAAATCGAAAAATATTGTAATCGCCACTGGTTCCTCTCCTACATCTCTGCCTGGAATAGATATTGATGAGAAGAATATTTTATCTTCTACAGGAGCTTTATCTTTGAAAAAAGTGCCAAAAAAGCTGATTGTTATTGGAGGCGGCTATATCGGATTAGAAATGGGGTCTGTATGGTCTAGACTAGGATCTGAAGTTACAGTACTTGAATATTTAGACCATATAACACCTGGTATGGACAGGGAAATTTCAAAAGAATTTCAAAAAATACTTACAAAGCAAGGGATTAAATTTAAATTAAATAATAAAGTAATTGGAGTTGAGAAAGCTCCAGACAAAGTCATTGTAAATTTTGTAGATAATCAAACAAAAGAAAAACAAAAATTAGATTGTGATAAAGTGCTAATTGCCGTTGGAAGAAAGCCTTATACTGAAGGATTAAATTTAACAAAAATTGGTGTAAAAAAAGATCCCAAGGGTAAAATTGAAGTTAATAACAAGTTACAAACTTCAGTGAGTAATATTTACGCTATAGGGGATGTTATAAAAGGCCCAATGCTCGCTCATAAAGCTGAAGAGGAAGGTATTGCTGTTTCAGAAATCCTCGCAGGACAAGCAGGTCACGTGAATTATGATATTATTCCTGGAGTTATATATACTTCACCTGAAGTGGCAGTGGTAGGAAAAACTGAGGAAGAGCTTAAATTAAAAAATGTGAATTATAAGGTTGGAAAATTTCCATTTCTTGCAAACTCTAGAGCAAAAGTTAATAATGAAACAGATGGCTTTGTAAAAATAATTGCGGACAGTAAAACTGACAGAGTTTTAGGTGTCCATATGATTGGCCCCCATACTGGCGATATGATTGCTGAAATGGCCCTGGCCATGGAGTTTGGTGCAAGTGCTGAAGATATAGCACGAACGTGTCATGCACATCCTACTCATACTGAAGCAGTAAAAGAAGCAGCTTTAGCTATCGACAAAAGAGCAATTCATTTTTAATTGATATAGTATCAATAATATTTTGTGATGAAAGTTCCAGTATTAATTCCAAAAGCATTTAATTTTCCTCTAACCTATGACTCTGGGTCAAATAAATCATTAAAAACAGGAGATATCGTAGTTGTTCCATTCGGAAAAAAAAAAGAATTCGGAGTAATTTGGGACAAAATTCAAACTACCAAAAAGAAATTTAAGATAAAAAATATTGAAAGAAAAATTGAAAATTTTAGAATTAAAAAAGATCTAATAGCTTATATTAATTGGTTTTCTAATTACAATCTTGCTTCAAAAGGGATGGTACTGAAGATGTGTTTAGGTAATGAAAATAATCTTGTTAAGTTAGAAAAACAAAAAGCACAAAAAATTATAAGAATAAAAAATAATTTTTCTTTAAACACTGAACAAAAAAAAAGCTTAGCTGATTTAAAGAAATTTGGAAAAAAATTTCATGTTTCATTTTTACAAGGAGTAACAGGATCTGGAAAAACACTCGTTTATTTTGAAAGAATTAAAGAAATCTTAAAAAAGAAACAACAAGTTTTAATATTATTACCTGAGATATTTTTGACGAATCAGTTTAAAAAAAGATTTGAAGATTTTTTTGGCTTTACACCTGCAGTATGGCATTCAAAAATAGGAACTAAAGCTAAGCGAGAGATTTGGCAAGGTGTCATAAACAATAATCTAAATTTAGTTATTGGAGCAAGGTCTTCACTTTTATTGCCATTTAAAAATTTAGGTTTAATAGTATTAGACGAAGAGCATGACTCTTCTTACAAACAAGACGAAGGTCTTATATACCATGCTCGTGACATGGCTATAGCAAGAGCATCTTTTGAAAAAATTCCAATATATCTAGTATCTGCAGTACCCTCTTTGGAAACTTATAGGAATATTTTAAATAAAAAATATAGTCATACAAAATTATTAAACCGTTTTAACAAGTCTACTTTTCCAGAAGCAAAAGTCATAAATTTAAATGAAACGAAACTAAAAAAAGATGAATTTATAGCAAAAGAAACAATTGATATTGTAAAAAGACATCTTGAAAATAAAGACCAAATTTTGTTTTTTTTGAACAGAAGAGGGTATTCTCCGTTTTTAGTTTGTAAGAAATGTGGATACAAACATCTGTGTAAAAATTGCTCTATTTATCTAACCTATCACAAGTTAATCAATAAGCTTGTTTGTCATCATTGCGGATTTAAAACTAATGTCAAAAAGGAATGTAAGGTAAGTAAAAAAAATTTATGCGACTTTAGAATGTATGGTCCAGGTGTTGAAAAAATATTAGATGAGCTAAAGTTAATTTTTCCAGAAAAAAATATTATAATTTTTTCAAGTGACTTTATGTCGAAAAAAAATGAAGCAGACTCAACAATAAAAAAAATAGAAGATAATGAAATTAATATCCTTATTGGGACTCAACTAATTTCTAAGGGTTTTAATTTTCCAAAACTAAATTGTATTGTTGTTGTTGACGCTGATTTTTCTGGAATGGGATATGACTTGAGAACTACTGAAAAAAATATACAACTTTATAATCAATTAAGTGGAAGAGCTGGAAGATTTTCAAAAAATTCAACAATTGTTTATCAAACAGCCTCTCCATTAAATGAAACTTTAGGAGACATATTAGAAAATGATCCTGAAAAATTTTTAATGAATGAGTTAAGTATAAGAAAAAACAAAAACCTTCCACCCTTTTCTCGTTTGGTAGCCTTAATTATATCAGCCAGTTCAAGTAATGATAGCTTTAGAGCTGCTAATGAAATAAAAAGAAAATTGGACAATTTAAATGGTTTGGATATTTTAGGGCCGGTAGACTCACCTATTTTTAAAATAAAGAAGAAATATAGAACACGGCTTTTATTAAGGTCGAAAAGTCCTAATTTAATTCAAAAAAAAATTCGAGATATTCTAGAAAATTTACATATATCTAAAAAAATAAAACTTACGGTTGATGTTGATCCAATAAACTTTAGCTAATTATGTTAAAGCATCTTGATCGCTTCATAAGCTTATGATACGAAACTTCATTCTTAAAGCGTAATTCAAAACAAGGGTATTAAATTGAGCTCTAACAAATCATTTTCCTCTGAAACCTCGGATAGGTATGCGCGTGCCTTGTATGAATTAGCAAAAGAAAATTCAGAATTAGAAACAATTGAAAAGAGCACAAAAGAACTTTTGGAAATTTATAACTCAAGTGAAGATTTAAGAAATTTTATTAATAATCCAACTCAATCCCAAAATAGACAATTAGAAGTTTTAGAAAAAATTTTTTCTAAAATGAATCATCCAGAAAATCTAAAAAAATTTTTATCTGTTTTAGTTTTTAAAAGAAGAATCTTTTTTCTAGAAAAAGTAATCAAAAGCTTTTTGTCTTTGGTATCAAAAAAAAGAGGAGAATTACACGCTACTTTAATTTCTTCAAAAAATTTAACTGAACAAGAATTAAAAGAATTAAACAATGAACTTACGAAAACAATTGGCTCTCAAATAAATTTTGATTTTAAAGTAGATGAAAATTTAATTGGAGGTTTAAAGTTTCAAATTGGGAGCTTAATGATAGACACGTCTATTAGAAATAGATTAAAAAAATATGAACAAATAATGTCAGAGGTTTAATATGCGAATAAATCCTTCAGAAGTTACAAAGATTTTAAAAGAACAAATTAAAAGTTACGGTGAAAAAGCTGAAATCTCTCAAGTAGGAAAAGTATTATCTGTAGGTGACGGTATAGCTAGAATATTTGGTCTTGATAACGTTCAAGCAGGTGAAATGGTTGAATTTGAAGATAATTCTAAAGGTATGGCTCTTAATCTTGAAAATGACAATGTAGGAGTAGTAATTTTTGGAGATGATAAAAATATTAAAGAAGGAAGCACAGTAAAAAGAACAGGTTCTATTGTAGATGCTCCAGTTGGGAAAGAACTTTTAGGCAGAGTATTAGATGGTTTGGGTAATCCAATAGATGGCAAAGGCAACTTAAGCTCAAAAGTTAAAAGAAATAGAGTAGAGGTTAAAGCCCCAGGAATAATTCCTCGACAATCTGTAAGCGAACCAATGCAAACAGGATTAAAAGCAATTGACTCTTTAATACCAATTGGAAGAGGTCAAAGAGAATTAATTATTGGTGACCGTCAAACCGGTAAAACTGCAGTAGCAATAGATGCCATAATAAATCAAAAATTTATTAACGATACAGATGATGAGAAGAAAAAACTTTACTGTGTTTATGTTGCAATAGGTCAAAAACGATCAACGGTAGCGCAAATAGTTAAAACTTTGGAGGATGCTGGAGCAATGAAATATACAACAGTAGTTTCTGCTACTGCATCAGACGCGGCTCCACTTCAGTTTTTAGCTCCTTATACTGGATGCACTATAGGAGAATATTTCAGGGACAATGGAATGCATGCTTTAATTATATATGATGATTTATCTAAACAAGCAGTTGCATATAGACAGATGTCATTGTTATTAAGAAGGCCTCCAGGAAGAGAAGCCTATCCAGGAGACGTATTTTATTTACACAGCAGACTATTAGAGCGAGCAGCGAAATTAAATGAAGAAAAGGGGGGCGGATCTTTGACTGCCTTGCCTATAATTGAAACTCAAGCTGGAGATGTTTCTGCATATATACCGACAAATGTAATTTCAATTACGGATGGTCAAATTTTTTTAGAAACTCAATTGTTCAATCAAGGTATTAGACCTGCAGTAAATGTCGGTCTTTCAGTATCAAGAGTGGGATCTGCAGCACAAATTAAGGCTATGAAAAAAGTGGCAGGCTCGATTAAATTAGAACTAGCCCAGTATAGAGAAATGGCAGCCTTTGCTCAATTTGGATCGGATCTTGATGCAGCAACACAAAAGCTTTTAAATCGTGGGTCAAAATTAACTGAGTTATTAAAACAAAATCAGTATTCGCCTTTAACTGTAGCGGAACAAGTTATTTCAGTTTTTACGGGAGTTAAAGGATATTTAGATGATATCGAATTAAATGAAATTAAAAATTTTGAAACTGCTATATTGGAAAAAATAAGAAGTGAAAAAAATGAAATTTTAGAAAATATTCAATTAAGCGGTAAATTAGAAAAAGAAACTGAGGATTCTATAATTCAAGTAATTGAAGAATATAAAAAGAATAAAAAATAATGCCGAGTCTTGATGATTTAAGAAAAAGAATTGTTAGTGTTAAATCAACACAAAAAATAACTAAAGCAATGAAGATGGTAGCTGCAGCGAAACTTAGAAAAGCTCAAGAAAATGCTGAAAAGGGTAGACCCTATAGTGAAAAAATGGGAAATATAATTTCAAATCTAGCTAAAACGATTAGTGACTCAACAAATGCACCAAAGTTGTTAGTAGGAAGCGGGGAAGACAAAACTCATTTATGTGTTGTTATGACATCTGATAGAGGATTGTGTGGTGGATTTAACTCAAATATTTGTAAATTAGCAAAAAAATATTTTGAAAAAATTTTAAAAGAGGGGAAAAATTTAAAAATAATAACTATAGGATCAAAAGGCAATGATCAACTTAAAAGAGGGTATGGCAAGTTTATTATCCAAAAGTTGAGCTTTAAAGATAAAAAAAAAATTACATTTAAAGAAGCAGATGAGGTCGGCAGAATAGTGCTTAAATTATTTGAAAAAAGAGAATTTGATAAATGTATTTTATTTTATAATAATTTTAAAAATGTTATTTCACAAATTCCTCAAGCTCAACAGATTATTCCATCTGAAATATCAAATAATTCAAAAAAAGAGACAGAGGAAGATTTTTATGAATTCGAGCCCGAGGAAGATGAAATACTAGAGGATTTGCTTCCAAAAAATATTTCAACTCAAGTTTATAAAGCTTTTTTAGAAAACTCAGCAAGTGAGCAAGGTTCCAGAATGACCGCAATGGATAGTGCAACAAGAAATGCTGGGGATTTAGTAAATAAATTAACCATTAACTATAATAGAAGTAGACAAGCTGTAATAACAAAAGAGTTAATAGAGATAATATCAGGAGCAGAAAGTTTATAAACATGAAAAAAGGAAAAATTACACAAATTATTGGAGCAGTTGTCGATGTAAGTTTTGAAAATGAATTACCAGAAATATACACTGCTCTTGAAACTGATAATGATGGAACTAAACTTGTTTTAGAAGTTGCTCAGCATTTAGGTGAGGGGAACGTTAGAACTATAGCAATGGACTCCACCGAAGGTTTAAAACGTGGAGACACAGTTTTAAATACTGGCGAACCTATTGTTGTACCTGTGGGACCCGAGACTCTTGGGAGAATTATTAACGTAATTGGTCAACCTATAGATGAAAAAGGTGAGGTTAAAACCAAAGAAAGATGGCCAATTCATAGGCAAGCTCCGAAGTTTACTGATCAATCTACAGAAACTGAAATGTTAGTTACCGGTATAAAAGTTATTGATTTATTAGCTCCTTATGCAAAGGGTGGAAAAGTAGGTTTGTTCGGAGGAGCAGGGGTAGGGAAAACCGTTACTATAATGGAACTTATAAATAATATTGCGAAAGCCCATGGAGGCTTTTCAGTTTTTGCTGGTGTTGGTGAAAGAACAAGAGAAGGAAATGATCTTTATCATGAAATGATAGAGTCTGGAGTAATTAAAACAGATAGCAAAGGTTCCAAAGCAGCTTTAGTTTATGGACAGATGAACGAACCTCCTGGAGCTAGAGCCAGAGTTGCTCTTACAGGTCTAACCGTAGCCGAATATTTTAGAGATAAAGAAGGACAAGATGTGTTATTTTTTATAGATAATATTTTCAGATTTACGCAAGCGGGCTCAGAGGTTTCAGCTTTATTAGGGAGAATACCTTCCGCGGTAGGATATCAGCCTACATTAGCAACTGATATGGGAAATTTACAAGAAAGAATTACTTCAACTGGAAAAGGTTCAATTACTTCAGTTCAAGCAATTTATGTTCCAGCAGATGATTTGACAGATCCTGCACCCGCAACATCATTTGCCCATTTGGATGCAACAACAGTACTTTCCAGACAAATAGCAGAGATAGGGATTTACCCAGCAGTAGATCCTTTAGATTCAACTTCAAGAATTCTTGACCCAAGAGTAGTTGGAGAAGAGCATTATAGAGTAGCAAGAGAAGTTCAAAAAATTCTTCAAGCATACAAATCTTTGCAGGACATTATTGCAATTCTAGGTATGGATGAATTGTCTGAAGAAGATAAACTTACAGTAGCGAGAGCAAGAAAAATTCAAAGATTTTTGTCTCAACCATTTTTTGTAGCAGAAGTTTTTACTGGTTCACCTGGAAAATTAGTTGACTTAGATTCTACAATAAAAGGATTTTCCGCAATTTGTAGCGGGGAATACGATCATCTTCCAGAATCAGCGTTTTACATGGTTGGAACTATTGAAGAAGCTATAGAAAAAGCTGACAAAATGGAAAAAGATATTAAAAAATAATGGCTGAAACATTCAATATTGAAATTATAAGTCCTGAAAAAACTCTTTTAAAAACCGAAACAGAAGAAGCTTTAATACCAGCATTTGAAGGGATGATGACAATACTAAAAAATCATATTTCATTGGTAACATTTTTAAGACCAGGTTTTATAGAAACAACAAAAGGAGATAAAATTGAAAAGTTTTATGTTGAAGAGGGAACCGTTGAGTTTACAAAAAATCAGCTTTTAATTTTGTCCTCAACTGCAATAAATATAAAAGACTTATCAAGTAAACATATTTCTATAATGATTGAAAATTCAAAAAATCAACTCAACAAAGCTGATTTGAAAGATAAAGAAAAGTATATTCTAGATTACAAGATTGAAACTCTACAGCAAATTAATAAATAATTTTTTTTAGTTCTAATAAAATTTTTTTATAAATATCTTTTTTAAAATTTACTATTAAATTTGGTAACTCTTCTTTTTCTATCCATTGCCATTCGATAAATTCTGGATTAGTTGTATTTATATTAATTTCTTTTTCCTCTCCTAAAAATTTTACTAAAAACCACTTTTGCTTTTGCCCTCTATATTTACCTTTCCAAATTTTTCCAATTAGGTTTTTTGGTAATTCGTATTGAAGCCAGAAATCAAACTCTTTTATTATTTTTATTGATTTAATACTTGTTTCTTCTAACAACTCTCTTTTCATTGCAGATAATAAATTTTCATTTCTATCCACTCCTCCTTGAGGCATTTGCCACTTATCAAATGGATTATCTTTTCTTTTGCCTACAAAAACTTTATTTTCTTTATTAAGAACTATTATTCCAACACCAGTTCTAAGAGGAAGCGGTTTATTCTTCACGATTTCGAACTTAATAAACTAATAGCATAATTTAACTGGTTATCTGATTCAGTATTAATTTTGAAGTCCTCACCCTCTTCTTCAACAATTATATCAGGAGTAACTCCAACTTTTGAAATTGATTGCCCAGATGGAAGATAATATTTTGATATTGTTAATCTCATACCACCACCATTTTTTAAAGGTATAATTGATTGAACTGATCCTTTTCCATAAGTGCGACTTCCTAGAATAATAGCTCTTTTGTGATCTTTTAGTGCTCCCGACAATATTTCAGAGGCTGAAGCGGAACCAATATTTGTCATTACTATTATAGGCTTTCCATTTATTCCATCACCTTTCTTCGCAAAAAAACGTCTAGACTCAATAATTCTTCTTCCTTTAGTAGAAACAATTTCTCCATCATCTAAAAAGAAGTCAGTGATACTTATTGCTTGATTCAATAGCCCGCCTGGATTATTTCTTATGTCAAGAATGTAACCCATTGGCTTGTTCTTTTTTTCAAATTCTTTGACTCTTTTAAATAATTGTTTGTCACTATTTTCATTAAAAGATTTTAATCTTAGATAAACAATTTTCTTATTTTTACCTATTAATTTTGACTCTACAGACTTAACTTCTATAACTGCTCTTGTAATATTAAATTCTATAGCTTTTTTAACATTTTTTCTCCTCACAGTTAATTTTATATCTGTTCCTACTTTGCCTCTCATTAATTTAACTGCTTCGGTGAGAGATTTTCCTTGAACTTGAACATCATCGATTCTCACGATGTAATCTCCAGCCTTAATTCCAGCATTAGCTGCTGGTGTGCCATCTATTGGAGCAATTACTCTTACAACTCCTGACTCCATTCCTATTTCAATTCCTAAGCCTCCAAACTCTCCTCTAGTGTCTGTTTGCATGCTTTTAAAAAGTTCAGGGTCCATATAAGCAGAGTAAGGATCTAATGATTGTAGAACACCATTTATAGCTGCATCCATAGATTTGGCTGGATCAACTTCTTCTACGTACTCTTCTTTTATTTTTTCCAAAACTTCACTAAATAAATCAATTTTTTCATAGAGTTCTTTAGAATTTTTTGCATTTAATAAAGCAGAATTAAATATTAAGTTAAAAATAAAAAGAAAAACAAATACTATTTTCATATAAGAGCCTTTTCTTTTGGTATGGGTTCTGACCACATTTTTTCAAGATCATAAAACTTTCTTTTTTCAGGATGAAATATGTGAACTATTATATCTATTGCATCAACTAATTTCCAGTCATTACTTTGATTTCCTTCAATTCTACAGTTTTCAACACCAATTTTTTTTAGTTCAGAAACCAAATTTTTAGACAAGGATTGCAGATGTCTGGATGAAGTACCTGAAGCTATAATCATATAATCAGCAATATATGATTTCTTTTTTAAATCTATCGTAACAATATTTTTTGCTTTATTGTGATTTAGTATTTTTTCAATAGAGTTTTTTACTTCAAATATTTTCATTAAAATCTATGATAAATAATTTTTCCTGATCTTAGAGGACGAAATGTTTATTTTTTTATTATTAATAAATCTTATTTTTTTTCTTCCCACATTTTTGACTATAACAGATTTTTTGGCCTTAGCATCAAAGTCCTTTCTAGAAAAAACAACAATTTTTGTGGTTTTTATAATATTTTTCCAATCTTTCCACTTATGAAAATTTATTAGGTTGTCAGATCCAATAATTAAAAAAAGATTAGAATTTTCATTTTTCTTTTTTAAATATTTTAATAAATTAATAGTCCTTGATGATTTAATGAGCTGATCATAGTAACGAATCTGAATTTTTTTTGATTTTTTTGTTAATTTTTTACTTTTTTTAATTCTGTCTTTTATAGAAAAAAATGGTTTTTTTTTAAAGGGATTTTTTTTTGTTATAACCCAAATTAGTTTTATGAGTTTCAATTTATTTATTGAAATATTGGATATTTTTAAATGTCCATTATGAGGTGGATCAAAGGTTCCTCCTAAAATACCAATATTATTTTTGGGTTTAATCATTTTGATTAAGAAGATCTGATAATCCCATTTCCAGAAACAATATATTTATAAGATGTTAATTGGTTGACTCCAACCGGACCTCTTGGTGGTAATTTACTTGTTGATATACCTATTTCTCCCCCAAAACCAAACTCTCCTCCATCAGCAAATTGTGTTGATACATTGTGCATTGCTATAGAACTATTTACTCCATTTAAAAATTTTTGTGCTACTTTGGAGTTGTTCGTTATTATGCTGTCCGTATGCATTGTACCGTATTTAATAATATGGTTTTTTGCATCTTCTACTCCATTTACTGATTTTATTGAAATTTTTGGAGCCAAGTACTCAGTTCTCCAATCAATCTCTCTTGCAAGTTTAAATCTATTTTTAAATATTGAATTTATTTTCTTATCTACAACTATTTCACAACCTACAGATATCAATTCATTTATAATTGGTGCTGCATGAGATTTTAAAGCTTTAGAATCAATTAACAATGTTTCTACTGCTCCACAAATACTTGTTCTTCTCATTTTTGCATTCAATATAATTTTTTTTGCCATATTAATATTTGAATTTTTATCAACATAAATATGGCACAAACCCTCTAAGTGTCCAATTACATGAATTTTTGAAAGTTCCTGAACTTTTTTTACAAGTCCTTTGCCTCCTCTTGGAACAATTACGTCAATATATTTTGACATACTAGATAAAAGATAATTAACAACATTTCTATTTTTGCTCTCAATAAATTGAACACAGTTAGCATTAATTTTATTTTTTATTAATGCTCGTCTAAAGAGTTTTGCTAAAATTTTATTTGAATTAAAAGCTTCTGAACCTCCTCTCAAAATTGCACAATTACCGGATTTAAAGCTTAAGGCAGAAACATCAGCAGTAACATTAGGTCTACTTTCATAAATTACCCCAATTACCCCTATCGCAGTTGATACCTTTTTGATTTTTAATCCATTTGTTCTTTTCCACTCTTCTAAGACTTTGTTTAGTGGGCTTTTAAATTTAATAATTTGATTTATGGATTCTCTAATTCCATCTATTCTTTTCTCATTTAACATTAAACGGTCTGTAAAGTGTTTCCTTTTTACACTTTTTAAATCTTTTTGATTTTCCTTAAGAATTATATTTTTATTTTTTAACAACAGATGATTATAATCCGATAAGACTTTATTTATTTTTTTTGAATTCATTTTACTGAGTTCAATTAAAGCTTTTCTAGAATTAATACCTATTTGTTTTATCTTTTTCATAAAATTACAATGTCATCTTTATGAACTATTTCTGATTTACTAGCATATCCAAGGATTTTTTCAATTTGGTCACTCTGTAAACCTTTTATTTTATCTATTTCATCTGACGAAAAAGAGGATAAAGCTCTAGCTACATCAAGATTATTGCTATCTATTATTAATATATTATCACCTTTTTTAAAACTCCCAGATACTTTTGTAATTCCTGAAGGCAACAAGCTTTTTCCAGATCGTAAAGCTTTGCAAGCACCTTGATCAATGAATATTTTTGCAGAGGTAGAGAGAGAACTTATTATCCATTTTTTTCTTGCTGCCAAATTAGAAATTTTAGGTATAAACCAAGTGCATATTTTTTTTTTTAAGATTCTTTCGATAGGACTCAAATGTTTACCGTTAGCAATAGACATGTAACAACCAGAATTCATACAAATTTTTGCTGCTTCTAATTTTGTCAACATTCCTCCAGAGCCGTAGGTGTTTATTTTTTTGTCTACCAAAGATAAAATTTTGTTATCGATTTTCTTTACTTCTTGGATTAAACTTTTTTTGTTAAGAGATTTTTCGTAAAGTCCATCAACATCTGAGAGAATTATTAACAAATCTGCACCTATTATTTGCGCAACCCTTGCGGCAAGTCTGTCATTATCTCCATATTTAATCTCTGTAGTTGCTGTAGTATCATTTTCATTTACTATTGGAATAGCGTTTAGTTTAAATAAATTTTCGAAAGTTCTTCTTGCATTAAGAGCTCTTCTTCTTTGTTCAGTATCGTCCGGAGTAATTAAGATTTGACCAATTTTTAATTTGTATTTTTCAAATAGTTTTTGAAATTCATTAGTCAAATGTATTTGCCCAACCGAAGCTATTGCTTGACTCATTTCTATTTTATGTCTTTTCTTTTTTATTTTAAGGTAATTTTGCCCAAGCGCGATAGCCCCAGATGATACAATAACAATTTCTTTTTTATTTTTTTTTAATTTTTTAATATCTTTAATCAAACTTAAAAACCATTTTTTTTTAAAGTTTCCTTTTGTATCAACTATTGTTGAAGAACCTAATTTAATTACAATTTTTTTAGCTTTATTTATGTACATTTTTTAATAATATTTTTTTAATATCTAACAATTTTTTATCAGTAAAGACTGAAATAATTTCTACTTTTTTTTTAATTTTAGTCTTAAATAAATTCATTTTTTTCTCTATTTCTTTTTTTTCTAATAAATCTGATTTGTTAAGTACTATAATTTCTATTTTTTTTGATAAAGTTTTGTCATATTTTTCTAACTCTTTTCTAACTTTGAGATAGTTTTTAGTCAAATCTTTCTCAGACAAATCTAATAAATGTAGCAAAATTTTACACCTTTCTATATGGCGAAGAAATTTATCTCCTAAACCAGTACCTTCATGAGCACCCTCAATTAAACCCGGAATATCTGCCAGGGTTATTTCTTTATTATCATAAACTGTAACTCCTAAATTAGGATTAAGAGTTGTAAATGGGTAGTTAGCAATTTTAGGCTTTGCTCGAGTTAAAGCTGCTAGTAGACTCGATTTCCCTGCATTTGGCATTCCAATTATTCCGACATCTGCGATAACTTTTAATTGCAACCATATCCAAAATTCTTCTCCAGCCTTCCCTTTAGTTTTTTTTGTTGGAGCTCGATTAGTTGAACTTTTAAATCTTACATTTCCAAATCCATGTTTTCCACCTGCGGCAACTAAATATTTTTCTTTATTTTTTGTAAAATCATAAATTAAAGTATTATTATCTTCTTCATATATCTGAGTTCCTACTGGAATTTTAATTATTAAGTCTTTACCATTAGCACCTGTTCTTTTTCTTTTGCTGCCATCCTGTCCTTTTTCTGCTTTAAAGTGTTGCGTGTATCTAAAGTCTATTAAAGTGTTTAGGTTTCTTTCAGACTCAAAAATAACTGAACCACCGTCACCACCGTCTCCTCCATCGGGCCCGCCGTATTCAATGAACTTTTCTCTGCGAAAGTGAGCAGACCCAGAGCCACCGCTTCCAGCTTTAATATATATTTTAGCTTGATCTAAAAATTTCATTATGGGTTTTAAAAATAAATTAATTAAAGGTTATTTTAAATCTTAACTGGGGATAACAGACACTAAAGTTCTGTTCAATTTTGATTTTTTAAATTTTACTTTACCTTTTACAAGAGAAAAAATTGTGTGATCTGTACCCATACCTACATTTGCACCAGGATGAATACGAGTTCCTCTTTGTCTAACAATAATATTTCCTGGCACTACTACTTGATCACCATACTTTTTAACACCAAGTCTTCGTCCTTTACTATCTCGTCCGTTACGTGATGATCCACCAGCTTTTTTTGTTGCCATTTTATAATCCTATTTTTTTAATGTTTTTTTAGTAACTTGTTTTTTACTGGAAGAAATTGGTTTTGTTTCTGTTTTTTTTAAATTAGTTTTTTGTTTTGTTTCAATATTTTTTGCTTCAGATATTATTTTTCCATCTTTAGACAATATTTTTGTAATTTGAATTTTAGCATGACGCTGTCTATGTCCATTTTTTTTCCTTGAATGCTTTCTTCTTCTTTTGTGAAATACTAATATTGTTCTATCCTTAACATTTTCTAAAAGTTTTGCCTCAACAATAGCACCATTGATATTAGGATTACCAATTTCAATATTCTTATCATCGTTAAGTAGTAGAACATTTTTAAACTTAATAGTTTTTCCTACCTCAGCATCAAGTTTCTCTACCTCCAAGATTTTACTTGCAGATACCTTGTATTGTTTTCCACCGGTCTCGATAATTGCAAATGACATAAATATTCTTTCTTTAAAATTAAAGCAATATAACTTGAAAGAGTATCAAGTCAAGATTAATGAACTTAAAAACTGTCTTTTAAATCACGCAATCTTTTGAAAACTTCTAACTCTGAGGACCCCTCCATATTCAAAGTTTTCACAATACTAGATTTATTACACCTTAGAAAAATATTAGTATTTATTTCCTCATTTATCGTAACAGGCAACGAAGGTTGTTTTTTTTTAAATTTTTCATTAATCCAACTCTCTTTTTCTTTAAGATGTTTATTTGAGGCATCGTACTTCTTACAAAATTCCAAATTCTTTTGAGTATATTCGTGACCAAAGTATATTTTAGTATCTTTTGGCAAAACTTTAATTTTATTAAGAGAATTGAACATTTGTTTAAAGTCTCCCTCAAAAATTCTTCCGCAACCTAATGAGAATAAAGTGTCTCCAGTGAAAATAACTTTTTCTTCTTTACAATAAAAACAAATATGTCCACTAGTGTGTCCTGGAACATGTATTATTTTAAACTTAAAATTACCAAATTTAAAAATATCTTCATCAGATAACAAAGTATCAATTTTAGGTATTCGCTTTTCGTCTAGTTTTGATCCGACTACATTTGAATTGTATTTCTTTTTCAGCTCTTCATTTCCTCCTACATGATCAAAATGATGATGAGTGTTTAGTATAAAGTCTAATTTTTTGTGATTTTTTTGTATCTCATAATCTATAACATTAAATTCAGAGGGGTCTATTACACCTACCAAGTTATTTTCTGTATCCTTAATTATAAAGCTAAAATTATCTGATAAACATTTTATAATTGATATTTCAAGCATTTAACTTAATAAAAATATTCCTAATTTTGAAAAAAAATTTTTGATTTCAAGATTACTTTTTCTTATTTCTGAAGTTTTATTCTCATTTACACCTATAGCTTTGTTGATTTTAATATTCTTATCTAAACAAAAGTGAAATAAATCCTTGATTGTGCACATATGTAGATTAGGTGTGTTATACCAAGAATTTGGTAAAGTTTTTGTAACTGGCATTTTTCCAAAAAAAAGCAAACTTGATCTTACTTTCCAATACCCAAAATTTGGAATGGATATTATTACAGATTTACCAATTCTTAAAAGCTCTTTAAGAACTTTTTCTGGATTATAAAAAGCTTGAAGAGTTTGACTTAAAACAACATAATCAAAAGAGCCATCCGGGAACTGATGGAGTTCTGTTTCTGCATTTCCCTCAATTACTGGCAGGCCTTTGTAAATACACTTTTGAACATTTTCTTTTTCTAATTCTAGTCCCCGAACTTCAATATTTTTTTTTTCAATTAAAAGACTCATTAAAGAACCATCGCCACATCCAACGTCTAAAACCCTCACGTTTCTTGGTAGTAAATCTGCTATTACTCTAAATTCTTTTTTCATTTTTAAATTTTGTATACATTGAGTCTATAAATCCTTTTAATGTTTTTAAAAACTCTGGCTCGTTAACTAAAAATGAGTCATGACCCTTGTCTGTTTTTATCTCTGCATAAGACACGTCTGCTCCTGAAGCATTTAAGGCTAGGACTATGTCCTTATTTTCTTTAGTTGTATAAAGCCAATCTGAGGAGAAAGAGATAACTAGAAATTTTGCTTTTTGCTCCTTAAATGCTTCAGCTAATCCTCCTTTAAATTGTTTTGAAAGGTCGAAATAATCCATGGCTCTAGTTATGTATAAAATAGAATTAGCATCAAATCTTTCAACGAAAGTATATCCCTGATGTCTTAAATAACTCTCAACTTGAAAATCAGCATCGAAGCTAAACTCATAGTCTGCTTTTTCTTGAAGTTTTCTGCCAAATTTTTCTTGCATTCCTTTTTCAGACAAATAACTTATATGTCCCACCATTCTTGCTACTGCTAATCCATTTTTTGGCTGAACATTTTTTAATACATACTTCCCTTTGTCCCATACTGGATCAGCCATTATTGCTTGACGAGCTAACTCATTTAAAGCAATGTTTTGAGCACTTTGACTAGTGCTGCAAGCAATTGGGATTGCAGAAAAAACTTTATCTGGAAAAGTTGTACAGAATTGTAATAATTGCATTCCACCCATAGAGCCTCCAGTGACACAAAGAAGTTTCTCAATTCCCAGATGTTCTAGTAATGACTCTTGCGCTCTAACCATATCTTTAATTGTAATAACTGGAAATTCTAATCCGTAAGGCTGTTTTGTTTCAGGATTAATATCTCTTGGTCCTAACGAGCCCATACATCCACCAATTACATTTGCACAAATTACAAAATATTTATTTGTGTCTATAGCTTTTCCAGGACCCACAGCTGAGACCCACCATCCTTCCTTATTTGT
>MDTB01101718.1_pt1 | contig 30625 bp, 27 predicted proteins | sample 811161 | NCBI WGS metagenome assembly MDTB01 (sample SAMN05326650, study PRJNA326480) | marine metagenome | isolation source: seawater | place: Mediterranean Sea | collected 2009 | reverse complement strand
GTCATCCCCACTTCAAACGGAATAAGCTTAGACAGCTTGTCTGCCAGACCGTAGGATTTACCCTGAACCCGCGCTACATCTCGCACCACCGCCTTGGCCGCCATGGTCCCGAAAGTCACAATCTGGGATACAGCATTGCGACCATAGCGCTCGGCAACATAGGCGATTACCTTATCGCGACCTTCCATACAGAAATCGATATCGAAATCAGGCATTGAAACCCGCTCTGGATTAAGGAATCGCTCAAACAGCAGGTCATATTCGATCGGATCTAAATCAGTAATTTTAAGCGAGTAAGCCACCAGTGAACCTGCACCTGAACCACGGCCGGGGCCAACCGGAATTTTGTTGTCTTTAGCCCAACGAATAAAATCCATTACGATTAAGAAATAACCGGGGAAACCCATCTGAATAATAATATCCAGCTCGAATTTAAGCCGCTGATAATAACTTTCGCGGGTGGCTGGATAGTCTTCGGTAGTTATATCAAACAGGCTTGCTAAGCGCTGCTCAAGCCCTTCTTCGGATACCTGAATCAAAAATTCATCAATGGTCATACCCTCGGGAATCGGGTAATCCGGGAGGAAATATTCACCAAAACTAAGATCGACATTACAGCGTTTGGCAATTTCAACGGTATTTTGCAGTGCTTCGGGAATATCGCTAAAAAGCTCTGCCATTTCTTTGGGGCTTTTTAGATACTGGGTCTCAGAATAGCGACGCTCGCGACGAGGGTCATCTAATGCTCGTCCCTCATAGATACAGACTCTGGCCTCATGAGCTTCGAATTCGCTGGATTCAATAAATCGTACATCATTGGTTGCTACTACCGGACATTCACAGCGTTCAGCCAGGGTAACCGCTGTATGAATGTAATCTTCTTCATCTGGGCGATTGGTACGCTGCAACTCCAAATAGAAACGATTAGGGAATAATCCCATCATGTCACGCAGAGTGGCTTCTGCTTCGGCATAACGGCCAGATACTAGGGCTACGCCAACTTCACCTTGGCGGCCGCCAGATAGTGCGATTAAGCCCTCATTATGTGACGACAGCCACGACTTATCGATAATCGGCACCGCTTGGCGCTGTCCATCAAGATAGGCGCGAGAAATAAGCTGAGTTAGATTGCGATAGCCTTTGATATCAGAAGCTATTAACACCAACTGGGTTGGTGTAGCTTCAACCTGATCAGCAAGTAGGACATCTGCCCCCAGAATAGGTTTAACACCCGACCCCTGAACTGCCTTGTAAAACTTAATGAGACCAAAGAAATTATTAAAATCTGTCAATGCAACCGCAGGCATACCCATTTCGGCAACTTTTTTTGCCAACGGCTTAATACGTACAAGCCCATCGACCAATGAGTACTCGGAGTGCAAGCGAAGATGGACAAACTCAGAGCTCATAATGTTTTCTTAATATGCCAATTAAATAAAAAGTATTCATAGAATTTAATGTATAGCTTCGGCTGAATTAACTCAAGCCAAAGCGCTTAAAATTATATTTTTATAATAAAGTTTGTTGCTGTGGCAACAAGTTTTCACTGACCGGTGCAAATGACCGACGATGAATTGGCGTGGCACCTAAACGTTTTAAAGCTTCCATATGTTGCGCCGTACCATAGCCTTTATTTTGAGCAAATCCATAGCCGGGATACTTAGCCTCAAACTCTACCATTTCTCTGTCACGTACAACTTTGGCAACAATCGAAGCGGCACTAATTACCTCGACCCGACCGTCTCCTTTTACTACCGCTTCTGACGGATATTCCCATTTAGGAACGCGGTTACCATCTACGGCGACAAAATCGGGTTGAACGGATAAACCTATTACCGCCCTGCGCATTGCCATCATGGTGGACTGTAAAATATTGTACTGATCTATTTCTGCCACTGAAGCTCTCGCCACACACAGGCATATCGCTTGCTCGGTAATTTCTTTATACAATACCTCGCGCTGATGTGCAGATAGCGCTTTGGAATCTGCTAAGCCTTGAATATCATGATTGGCAGGTAAAATAACTGCAGCGGTGACCACATCACCGGCTAGTGGACCTCTGCCAACCTCATCAACACCGGCAAGTTGTTTTATATGTTTGGGTGCATTCCACTTTTCCATTTGCCCTATTCACTCGCTATAAGCTTTGAAATAGCAGCGGTCGCCAAACTGGCCGAATCTAAGAATAGCTGTTGATGTAGCTCATTGAAGTGTTCAACTAATTCAGTACTGTTTGCTTTGTATAGATTTACCACCTCTGCCGCTAGAGTTTCAACGGTAGCTTTATCTTGAATTAATTCTGGCACCAAAAGCTGATTGGCCAGTAGATTAGGCAGCGATATAAAGGGCGTTTTAATCAGAGGGAAAAGCAATTTAAAGGATAATGGGTTCATGCGATAACTTACCACCATCGGCTTTTTAAGTAACATTGCCTCTAGAGCCGTGGTTCCCGATGTCAGCAACACCGCATCTGCCGCTTCCATAGCTTGGTGAGACTGCTGTTTAAGCAGTGTTATATTGTCTGATCTGGCATCTAAAATCTTCTTTAATTGGTCGTATCTAGACTGGTTGGCCGCCGGCACAATCAGCTGTAATTTAACCCCTAAATCTTGCGAGGCTTTAGCCGCTGCATCCAACAAAAGCTCCGCCATTAGTTCAACCTCGGCACTGCGACTGCCTGACATAATACACAAGGTTGGTTGATTGAGCTCTAGACCTAATGCTTGCCTTGCTTTAGATGTATTAGGCTGTTGTGGAAACTGTTTGGCTAAGGGGTGTCCTACATAGCAAACTGGCACCTGATGCTGGTGATAAAATTTAGCCTCGAATGGCAAAAGGGTAAGCATTAAGTCTACTGAACGCTTGATATTTTTTATTCGACCCTGACGCCATGCCCAAACTGAGGGGCTGACGTAATGTACGGTTTTGACGCCAACAGCATGCAGCTTTTGCTCAACTTTGGCATTAAAATCAGGGGAATCTATACCGATAAATACTATCGGTTTTCGCGTGGAATAGCGCTTGATAATTGAACGCCGAATAGACAATAACTCTGGCAGTCGCTTAAGTGGCTCCCATAAACCCATAACCGATAGCCTTTCCATATCGAACAGAGAGTTAAACCCTTGAGCTTGCATTTTTGGCCCACCAATACCCTCAAATATTGCATTAGGATACTGTTTTTTAAGCCCTTGAATCAGATCGGCACCCAATAAATCACCGGATGTTTCACCAGCGACAATGGCAAAAACAGGAGCTTGCGTCATAATTTAGCGAATGATGCCGCGGGTAGAAGACTTTAATGAATCGAGAAGCACTGAAATTACAGCGTCATCACCGAGCTCAGTAATTGCTTCTATGGCTTCGTCTAAAGAGTGACCACGACGATAGAGCAACTTATAGGCCTTATTAGCCAAGGCAATTTGATCGGCACTAAATCCGCGACGCTTTAGCCCTTCTTTATTAATGGTTCTGGGCTCTGCTGGACTCCCAAATGCCGTCACAAAAGCCGGTACATCGTGGTAACTAAATGCCGCTGGTCCAACAAAGCTATGGGCGCCAACCGAAACATATTGATGAATAAGCGCATAACCGGAGAGTATTGCCCAGTCGCCAACATTTACATGACCAGCAAGACTTGAATTATTGACCATAATCACATGATCACCTATTACTGAATCATGCCCAACATGCGCATAGGCCATTAATAGGTTATGGCTACCAATAATGGTTTCGCCCTTATCCTGTATGGTACCTCGATGAATGGTGACACCCTCGCGGATAACGTTATTATCGCCAATAATTAGCTTGGTTGGCTCACCTTTGTACTTGAGATCGGGGGTATCATCACCAATGGTCGAAAATTGATAAAACTTGTTATTTTTGCCAATAATTGATGGGCCGCGAAAAACCACATGGGAAGCAATGTCACAATTGTCACCAATTTGTACATCTGGGCCTATTATGCTCCAAGGACCAATTTTGACATTTTCACCAATTTTAGCCTTTGGATCTATGATCGCTTTTGAATCAATCACACTACTTTATCTCTATCCTGATAAGCGCATAGCAAGGTGGCCTCACAGCACACTTTTCCATCCACTGAAGCGGTGGTATTAAAACGCCACATATTGCGCTTTACCGTATCAACCTCTGAGGTTAGAACCAACTTGTCACCCGGCACTACTGGGTTTTTAAAGCGCGCTTTATCAACTCCAGCAAACAAGAAAAGCTTGCCGTCTTCTGCCGTAAGTCCCGAGGAGTAAAAACCAAGAATGCCCGATGCCTGAGCCATCGCCTCAACAATCATTACGCCAGGGAAAATGGGTGCCCCCGGGAAGTGACCATTAAAAACATCTTCGTTAAAGGTGATATTTTTATAGGCCACAATACGCTTATTGGCTTCAATTTCTTCTACTCTATCAACCAACAAGAACGGGTATCTATGAGGCAGAAGTTTCATTATTTCATTTACATTCATCGCTCAATCCATTTACTCAAGAGTTTGCTATCTTTAACCATTCAGTCTTTTTGTTCTAGTTTTTTTAATCGCTGGGCAATTAGGTTTAACTGCCCCATTCGCACAGAATTTTTTGACCAATCAGCCGTGGTCATTAATGGCATAACAGCATTTGAATATGAGTTTGGCTGCTTAATATCCTTAAATACTAGGCTGTGTGCCATAACCTGTACATTGTCACATAAACTGGCGTGTCCAACCACATGGGCGCCGGCGGCAAGTACACAATTTTTCCCTACGATAGTACTACCTGCAACACCCGCATAGGCCGCCATTGCTGTATTGTCGCCAATCACTGCATTGTGGGCTATCTGCACATGATTATCTAATATAACGCTATTACCAATCCTGGTGTCGTTAATCGCGCCTCGATCAATTGTAGTGCAGGCACCTACTTCTACATCATCACCTATGACTACACCACCTATTTGGCTAATTTTTTGCCACCCCTGACTACCATTTGGGGCAAAACCAAAGCCATCAGCACCAATGACCGCACCACTATGCACGGTGACGCGGCAACCCATTTGAACGTCATGGTAGATTGACACATTAGCCGCTATGGAGCAGTCATTACCCACGACAGACCGCGCCCCAATCACCGTATTTGCCTTGATAATTGAACCTGAGCCAATACAAACGTCCGCTTCAACCACAACATTAGGCCCTATAGATACTGCATCACAAATAGTGGCAGTAGAATCTATCACTGCAGTGGCATGAATGGTTTTTTCTACTTTGGGGGTTTTATCAAACCAGGCACTAATTTTGGCATAGCTTAGATAGGCATCGCTGACTATCAGACAGTTACCCTTATACGATTGTGCTTGCTCAGCCTCCAAGATTACTGCCGCAGCCTGACAGCTTTCTAAATGCTTTGCATATTTCGAATTACTTAAAAAAGTTAATTGACTCGAATTAGCCAGCTCTAGTGTTGCTATACCATTAATTTCGGTAGTGTCATCCCCCTTTAGCTCGGCATCGAGAAATAATGCTATTTGTTTTAGGCTGTAAGAGAACGACATCAAATAATCCTATTAAGAGAAAGCTACTCAGCGGTAAGCTTAATTTTAGCATCAATACGAGCTGCTACCTTTGCAGTGATCGATGTATCAGGGCTTGCTAAAAGAACTGATTCTGCTCTTAACAAAACAGAAATGCCCTCTTCTTTTACAATCTCTTGAAGAGCCTGTTCTACTAGAGGCGCTAAATCCTGTAAAACTCTTTGCTCTAGTTGCTTTTGCTCTGATGTGATTTTTTGGATTGCCAATTCGGCATCAGCTTTTACATAACTCATTTTCTTTTGATGTTCGGCCAATTCTTCTGGCGACCATGTTAGGCGCTTGGTCTCTGCTTCTTTGGCCATGGTCTGAAAGTCAGCTGAAGCGCTCTCATATTTTGCTTTTAGGCTCATAAAATCAGCACTTTCTTCAAACGCTTTTAGGGCAGTTTGAGCCGCATTAGAGCTAAAGATAGCTATTCTTGCATCGACTACCGCAATTTTCTCTGACACCGATTCAGCAGCGGAAGTTAGAGAGATAGAAGAAATTAATGCAATTGCTACGATTAACCCATAAAAATTAAATCTGTTACCCTTCATAATATTTTTACCTTATCTTAAAATTAGAACTGATTTCCCAGCGAGAACTGGAAAACTTCTCTTTCATCATATTCACTTGCATTCAACGGCTTGGCAAAACTAAATGTCAGCGGTCCCATAGCACTTAACCATGTCGCTCCTAGTCCTATTGAGTATCTTAACTCACCTGCATCCGGTTTAAAGCAGTTTATCTGGAGATCAGTACATTTGGTATTAAATATATTGCCAGCATCGAGGAAAAATACTGACTGTACTGAGCGCTTATCTTTAATAAATGGCATTGGGAAAATCACTTCCGCACCAAACTCGATCTGAACATTGCCGCCAATAGGATCAGGCCTATAACCCGATGGCGTCATACAAGAATTATCATCGCCAACACAGGGAGCATCTTGTGGACCTAAACTATTGCGTTCAAAACCTCTAACAGAGCCAAAACCACCACCATAGAAATTCTTAAAAAATGGAAGTCTAGTTGTATCACCATAACTCTCGCCAAACCCAAGATCTGCTCTTAGCTTGAGACTAAGGGTTCGAGTAAGTCCAGTTAGGTACTGACCTCTATAGGTTGCCTTGTAGTACTCCATATCGGAACCGGGCATTGCAAAATTAATCGCTAAACGTTGCGATTGACCACGGGTAGCAAACATACCGCGATTCAGTGTCGATTTAGACCAATTTAAATTTAGATTAAATACATCAAATTCATTACCATTTTCAGTTATAAAGTTTCTAATTACTCTAGAAGCATAGTTACCTGATTGAATATCCAGCCCCTCAAAACCCAGACCAAAGCCAATGCGTGAGGTTTCAGATATGGGATAACCCCAATTGACATTAGCTCCCTGTGAATTGGTCGAAAAGCTCGAGACATTAATCTGATCATAATCCGTCTCTCGAGAAAAAATACTGTAGCCAACACTCACGCCGTCTACCGTAAAATATGGCTCGGTGAAACTTAGATTAAGCGAGTCTTGGTAAGTGCTGCGATTCACTGCGACTGTGACTTTTTTTCCGGTTCCTAAGAAATTATTTTCACTGAGATTCGCGCCTAAAACTGTACCATAACCCTGAGCATAACCAATACTTGCCCCTACTGAACCTGAGGGCTGCTCCTCTACGGTGTAAACAACATCTATTTGATCATTAACATCAGGAATAGGAATAGTTTCAACTTCAACCCCTTTAAAGAAACCTAATCGCTCAAGACGGACTTTTGATAGATCAATTAAAGAATTGTTAGCTGAGGAACCTTCCATTTGACGCATCTCTCGACGGAGAACCTCATCCTGAGTTTTGGTATTGCCTCTAAATTCAATTCGACGAACATAGGCCCGCATTCCCGGCATCAGCACAAAGGTGACCTTGGCGGTATTATCTTCTTTGTTTAACTCAGGATAGCCCTCAACTTTGGCAAAGGTATATCCCTCATTACCGTATCGACGTGTAATTAATTCACTGGATGTAGTCATTAATGCTTGGGAGAATGTCATTCCCTTGCGCATTAATATCATTGTTCTTATATCAAGTTCAGGTAACTTTAATTCACCAGATAGCTCGATATCGCTAATCGTATAGATATCCCCTTCATCAATGGTGATAGTGATATACACTGACTCTTTGTTAGGGCTTACTGATACCTGCGTGTTCTTAATTTCAAATGCCAAATAACCGCGATCCAAATACCAAGTCTCTAGAGTTTCGATATCCCCTGTAAGTTTTTCACGGGAATACTTGTCATTACTTGTTATCCACGACCATAAGCCAGTTTCATTGAGCTCAAAATCTTCGCGTAATTCTTTTTCAGTAAAATTGTTATTGCCAATAATATTTATATGTCTAATTTTGGCAACACTGCCCTCATCAATATCGATATTAACCGCGACACGATTGCGCGGTAGATTCTCAATGCTACTTTCGACGGTTGCACCATAGCGACCTTGGGAAACATATTGACGCTGAAGTTCTTGCGCCATTCCGTCTAGTATAGATTGGCGAAAGATTTCTCCTTCAGAGAGACCATTATCGGTAAGGGCCTCTAATAACTGCTCAGATTGAATGGCTTTATTGCCCTCTAAATTAATCTCACTAATAGCCGGTCTTTCAGTCAATACGATAACTAATACACCATTTTCTTGCGCCATAGCAACATCAGCAAAAAAACCTGTCCTAAAAATTGATCTTGAAGCATCTCTAATTGACGCTTGATCGACTTGATCGCCCACATTAATTGGCAGTGCAGAAAAAACCGTACCGGCAGAAACACGTTGTAGCCCCTCAATTCGAATATCGGAGACTTCAAATAGTGCGGCCGAAGCCATTGAAGCACAGCTAAGAATAGTTAGGCAGAGCCCAATAAAGAGTTGTTTCATGTAATAAAAATCTGCCTATTTATATTGTTGTATAGATCAATCAAAACGGACGAGTTAGATCGTTGAATGTAGCAAAAACCATCAAGCCAACCAATAAGAAAAAACCAACTTTATAGCCAATTAACTGGACCTCAGTCGATACTGGCGAGCCTTTTACCCATTCCACTACGCAATAAACCAGATGCCCCCCATCAAGCACCGGAATTGGCAGTAAATTCATAACTCCGAGCATTATACTTAGAATGGCTACAAAGCGAATAAAATTCTCTGTACCTGCCTTCGCGGTGTCGCCAGCCATCTTTGCAATAGTAATTGGTCCACTTAAATTCTTGGGTGATAAATCGCCAACGATTAATTTGCCTAAAGATGACAAAATAAATCCAGCATTAGTGATAGTTTCATCAACAGCACGAGTAGCGGCACTAAGTATACTGTGATCGACCCGGCGAATTAGATTATCAGGATACTTTCCCTTAACGCCGAGCTGAACCCCAAGTTGACCGACATATTCGCCATTTTTAAGAATCTTTTTAGGTGTCACTGCAAGCGACAAAAATTGACTGCTATCAGAATCCTTAGTTACTCGTTCAAGATCAATCACTAGTGATTGATTACTACTGCTAGAAATCTTCTGAATAAATCCATCAGCACTTTCGATATCAACGCCATTTACTGCTAGCAAGATATCGCCCTCGCGCAAACCACCTTTAAAGCCTGAGCCAGTTTCTGATACAGGCCCCAATACAAGGGCTTCGAAATCAAAGGCTGGATTTATCCCCAACTCCCGTATTGGCGATGGATTATCCTCATCTCTAAGCCATGCGCTTACCGGTATTAGCAGCTGGAACTCCGATGTAGAGTCTGGGTAGCGAACAGTTAAGGGGATATCCCCAGTGGTGCCAATAAAATCAAATAATTGGCGATTGACCGAGCCCCAAGTGTTGGTCTGGGTTTGGTCTACTGCGGTGATTTCCATGCCAATTTCGAGACCCGACTGGGCGGCCAATGACTCATTTTTAACCCCACCTATCACCGGTGCTAGACCCTGCTCACCACCCAAAAAAAGAACCCAATATGCAGCAATCGCTAAAATAAAGTTGGCCACGGGGCCAGCGCTAATAATTGCCATTCGCTGAAGTACAGTTTTTTGTGTAAATGCATAGGGTCGATCTTCAGCTGCTATTTCACCTTCCCTTTCATCGAGCATCTTCACATAGCCGCCCAACGGCAGTGCCGCCAAAATAAATTCTGTGTTGTGCTTATCGCGCCAAGAGAACAGTTTTTTACCAAAACCTATAGAGAATTTTTCTACCCGAACATTGCAACGACGAGCCACCCAAAAATGACCAAATTCGTGAAAAGTAACCAACACACCAAAGGCAATAAAGGTATAAAATAATGTTTGAATTAATGCCATAAATTAGGACTCTGACCGTTTAATCACAGACTCAGCCGTGACTCTTGCGCGATTATCAGACTCTTGGACAGCGGCAAGTGATTCTGGTTCATAAAAATTAAAGAACTCTAGGGTCTTTTCAACAATTTGCGGGATAGCAGTAAAACCAACTCTAGTATCAAGAAATGCCTGTACCGCAACCTCGTTAGCAGCATTTAATACCGCCGGCGCATCGCCACCTGCTTGAGCCGCATTGTAGGCTAACTGTAAACAGGGAAATTTAGTTAAATCCGGCTGCTCAAACGTTAATTGCGCAATTTCACTGAGATTCAAATCCGCCACACCCGAAGACAGTCTTTGCGGCCATGCTAGTCCATGAGCAATAGGCGTGCGCATATCAGGATTACCAAGTTGAGCCAACACAGATCCATCAATATATTGTACAAGGGAATGGACGATACTTTGTGGGTGAATAAGGACTTCAATTTTATCCATCGATGTGTCGAACAACCACTTAGCTTCAATGCACTCCAAGCCTTTATTCATCATAGATGCAGAATCGATAGATATTTTATTGCCCATACTCCAATTTGGATGAGCGCATGCTTGTGCTGGGGTAGCCTCAGCAATTTTCTCTATATTCCATGTTCTAAAGGGCCCGCCAGAGGCTGACAAAATAAGTTTGCTAATAGCCGACTGATGGCTATCTTTATAGTTGTGAGGTAAACACTGGAAGATCGCATTGTGCTCGCTATCAATAGGCAATAATGTGGCACCATATTGTTTTACCGCAGACATAAAGATGGAACCCGCCATAACTAGAGATTCTTTATTGGCTAAGAGTACCTTTTTCCCTGTTTTGACCGCAGACAGTGTTGGCAATAGCCCTGCAGCACCTACAATTGCTGCCATTACAATATCGACTTGGCTATTAGCGGCAACCTCTGACAGTGCGTCTACGCCAAAAATCACCTCTGTGGTACCTTTTAAATCTTGAATCAAGTTCGTTAGTTGCTTTGCTGAAGACTCATCGGTAACCACCGCATATTTTGCCTTAAACTGAACGGATTGCTGAGCGAGTTTTTGTAACTGGCGACAACCGGTTAAGGCATAAATTGTGTACTTTTCAGGATGCTGCGAAATGACATCTAGAGTACTTTCGCCTATGGATCCGGTTGAACCTAATATAGTGACAAAGTGCATAATCTAGAAAGGATTGGCTTTAGTTAGAATGACAAAAAATAGCGGTAAAGCAGCCATCACACCGTCTAAGCGGTCTAAAAAGCCACCGTGGCCTGGTAAGAGATTGCTACTATCTTTGATCCCCCTAAAACGCTTAAGCATACTTTCAAAAAGATCACCAACTACTGAGGACAAAGCGACAGGCAGGACTAACAAACATAGGTGAAGTAAATTTACATTGGGTAATAATTGCACCAACACAGCAATCAAAATGCCCTGTAAAATAAGCCCACCAAGCAGGCCTTCCCAGGTTTTTCCTGGACTAATAGTCGGCGCCAACTTATGACGACCGAATAAGTTTCCAGCTACATAACCGCCCACATCGGCCAAAACAATTATAGTGACTGCTAGCAATAGCAGATAGCGGCCATTCTCAAGTGAAATAATTGAACTTAATGCAAGCCAAGTAGAGGCTAGTAAGAAAATGCCAAGAGCAACCATAATGGGCTTTGACGACCACAGAATAGCGCTCGAGGGATAACCTTGAAGCCAGAGGAAAATTACCGCCCAAAGAACCACCGAGGCAAAGCATATTTGATAACTTAATGCGTAGACATGTTCAGTATAAATACCAGCATAACTGGCTATCAGAAGCATAGAGAACAACAAGCCTAAAACAAAGGATAGTTTACCTATAGTTGACTTAATTTTTGCCAGATCAGACCATTCCCAGCCAGCGATTAATGCCACCAACATAATAAAACTGACAAAATTGGAGGTTGAAAAAAATACCAAAGCACAAATAAATAAAAGAGCCAACACGGAAGCTGTTGCAAAACGCTGTTTAAACATAAACTTTCTAATTCAGCCCCAATTGATTATTTATTATTAGATTGATGATCAGATGATCTAGCACCAAACCTTCTCTGTCTAGAGTAATAATCTTCAATCGCGGATTCAAATGCATTTTGATCAAAGTCTGGCCAGTAACAGTCGGTAAAGTAAAGTTCAGCATAGGCCATTTGCCATAACATAAAATTACTTATTCGCTGCTCCCCCGCAGTTCGAATACATAGATCGGGTGCCGATAAGCCCTCAATTGAAAAATAACTATCGATACTTTCAGCACAAATATCTTTTGACTCTAGACTGCCATCTTCTATATTTTCAGCCATTTTCTTAGCCGCCTGAGCAATTTCCCAACGGCCGCCATAGTCTACATAGAGGTGTAAATTAAGCACTCCTGACTGGGTGAGTTTCTCTGCATCAACAATTTGACGATTAAGGCGATCACTAAAACGCTCCCTACTGCCGATCACCCGCAGCCTAATACTGTCATCACGTAATAATTTTGCTTCTTGCTTAAGGTAGGTAGAAAAAAGAGACATCAGGCCTCTTACTTCTAGAGAGGGGCGATTCCAGTTTTCGCTGCTAAAAGCAAACAGACTGACGGTTTCAATGCCTTGATTGCGCGCGGTAGGCAGAAGATCCCGAATTCGTTCAGCACCCGCCTTATGCCCCGCTACACCAGATAAACCTCGCTGCTTTGCCCAGCGATTATTACCGTCCATAATAATAGCTACATGCTTTAGCGGATGTAACGCAGTCTGTGCTTTGCTATTCATTGTTGAACCTGAGATTCTAAATCTCTAGCAAGTCTTTTTCTTTGGCGGCAAGAGCTTCTTCAACTTTTGCAATAAATCGATCAGTTATCTTTTGGACATCATCCTGAGCTTTGCGTTCCTCATCTTCACTGATTTCTTTTTCTTTTAGCAGATCTTTGATATCGGAAAGCACATCTCGACGAATATTTCTTATACCAATTCGCGAGCCTTCGGCCTCATGTCGCGCCTGCTTGCCATAATTTCGTCTAGTTTCTTCTGTCAGTGCGGGTAATGGAATACGAATTATAGTCCCAGCAGTACTTGGGTTAAGCCCGAGCTCAGATTTCATAATGGCTTTTTCTATTTCTGGCACCAGAGATTTTTCATAGGGTGAAACAGACAGTGTACGAGAGTCTTCTATGGTTACAGATGCCGCTTGACTAAGCGGGGTATTAACACCGTAGTAATCAACTGTAAGACCATTTAAAAGGCTGGGGTGTGCCCTGCCTGTACGAATCTTATTAAATGCAAGACCAAGGGCTTCAACCGTCTTGGCCATGCGTTGTTCTGCATCTTTTTTAAAATCTTCTATCACTTGAAACCTCTTTATTGTTCATCAATTAAGGTGCCTTCATCACCACCCACAATCAAATTAAGCAATGCACCAGATTTTGACATCCGGAAAACTCTGAGTGGCATCTTGTGTTCTCGACATAAGCAGATTGCGGTCATATCCATAACACCCAATTGCTTATTAAGCACTTCGTCATAGGTCAGGTTGTGGTATAGCGTTGCCGAGGCATCTTTCATCGGATCGGCAGAGTAAACGCCGTCAACTTTTGTCGCCTTTAAAACAACATTAGCGTTAATCTCAATGCCGCGAAGACAGGCAGCTGAATCGGTAGTAAAGAATGGATTACCTGTACCAGCGGCAAATATAACCACATCTCCACCTTTCAGATAACGAATAGCTTTTCGACGATCGTAGTGTTCTACAACACCACTCATGGGAATAGATGACATAACATGAGTTGAGATATTAGTTCGCTCAAGCGCATCACGCATTGCAAGTGCATTCATAACCGTAGCTAGCATACCCATATGGTCTCCGGTTACCCGATCCATACCTGCTGCATTAAGGGCGGCACCACGAAAAAGGTTACCGCCACCAATAACTAAGCCTACCTGAACACCAATACCAACTAATTGGCCAATTTCTAGCGCCATTCGGTCAAGAACTTTAGGATCAATACCAAAGCCCTCCTCTCCCATTAACTCTTCACCGCTGAGCTTGAGTAAGATTCGCTTATATTGCTTCTCTTTGACCGTTGACGCCATAATTATTCCTCTAAATTAGTTACTTGCACCCTGTACCTGCGCCGCTACTTCAGCTGCAAAATCAACTTCTTCTACTTCAATTCCTTCACCGACTTCAAATCGAACGAAAGATAGAACTTCAGCTCCATCTGCTTTAACTAGCTTCCCAACAGTGGTTTCTGGGTCTTTTACAAAAGGTTGATCTACAAGACTACTTTCTTTTAAAAATTTAGCAACGCGTCCGACAATCATTTTCTCAATAATTTCTTCAGGTTTGCCACTTTCGCGTGCCTGAGCAGCAAAAATTTCTTTTTCAGCCGCCACCAAATCAGCAGGCATATCGTCTGAATTAACAACTGCAGGGTTTACTGCAGCAACGTGCATAGCTACATCCTTAGCCAACTCTTCAGAACCACCGCTCAAGCCTACTAGCACGGCAATACGGCTGTTACTGTGAACATAGCCACCAACCACTGGCGCCTCGACGCTATCCGCTCTGCGCGGTGAAATATTTTCACCAATTTTTTGCACTAGCTCTTGTCTCTTAGTCTCAAGATCGCCAGCCATCAAAGCAGCTACATCAGTTTGTTTAGCGCTGAAGCCCGCATCCAAAACTGTATTTACAAAACCTTGGAAACCCTCGTCTCTGGCTACAAAATCAGTCTCACTGTTAACTTCTAATACTAGACCATAACCACCCTCTGCACGAAAGGCAACAACACCATCTGCAGCAGTTCTACCTGCTTTTTTAGCTGCTTTCATACCGCTGGATTTACGTAAATCTTCAATTGCTTTATCAATATCGCCCTCAGATTGAGCTAGAGCACGCTTGCACTCGATCATTCCTAAACCGGTTCTATCTCGTAGCTCTTTTACTAGGGACGCAGTTACCTGTGACATTTTATTCCTCTCTCAAACATATAATTAGTTAGAAAAAAAGGGGGGCAAATGGCCCCCGTAATTTTGTTACATCATCGCCCAATGGGCCGATATTGAAATTACTCAGCTTCTTTTTTTGCCGCTGGCTTCTTAGCCGCCGGCTTTTTGGCTGCAGCTTTTTTTGCTGGCGCTTTTTTAGCTGGAGCTTTCTTAGCAGGTGCTTTTTTTGCCGCTGGCTTTTTAGCCGCAGCCTTCTTAGCAGGTGCTTTTTTAGCTGCTGGCTTTTCTTCAGCTACTGGTTCTGCAACTACTTCAGGCGCTGCTGCTTCAGGCGCTGCTGCTTCAGGCACTGCTGCCACTTCAGCTACAGGCTCAGCTTCAGCTGCTGACTTAGCATCAACCTCAATAAACTCGTCTTTACTAGAGACTGTAGCAGCCTGAGCCTTTCCTTCCAGGATAGAGTCCGCAACCGATGCCGCATAAAGCTTAATCGCACGAATTGAATCATCATTACCAGGGATAATATGATCAACACCATCGGGATCACTGTTAGTATCGACGATACCAACCACACGAATACCAAGTTTATTTGCTTCGTTAATAGCGATACGTTCATGGTCAACATCAACCACGAATAAGATATCCGGCAAGCCGTTCATATCTTTGATACCACCAATAGAATTCTCTAATTTTTCTTTCATACGGGTGCGCATCAAAACTTCCTTTTTGGTGATTTTGTCAAAGGTTCCATCACCCTGCTGAGTTTCTAACTCACGGTAACGACGAATTGACGCTCTAATAGTTTTGTAGTTTGTTAGCATTCCACCTAACCAACGATGGCTAACATAGGGCATACCACAACGCTCCGCTTGCTCTTTAATTATCTTACTAGCAGCTCGCTTGGTGCCAACAAAAAGAACCTGATTGCCTTTTGCCGCTTCGGCGCGAAGGACATCAAGTGCTTCATTAAATGCAGGTACTGTATTTTCAAGATTGATAACGTGGACTTTATTGCGTGAGCCGAAAATAAATTGGCTCATTTTTGGATTCCAAAAACGGGTTTGGTGACCGAAATGGACACCTGCTTGTAACATATCTCTCATGCTTACTTTTGACATAATATTTTCCTTTTGGGGTTAAGCCTCCACATATCCCAATAACCAACCCACAGGGTAAAAAAACCGTTGGGCACCCAGACTATTGTGTCGACATGTGTGTGTCGTTAAGTACTACTTAATTTAGTTAGTTTGATACGCTATTGACGTATCGGCGCTTTATACCATAACCACTATTTTATATAAAGAAAAAAGCACTAAATTTAGCGTTTTACGGCGCATAAAATACAAAAACAAGAAAATCATTAATTTTGACGTAAAAGCTTGCGATTATTTTTTAATTTGAACTCCCGCAATTGCCTTTAGATTGGTTACAATAGGCAGGATAAAATAAGAGAGAATTGCAATGTCTGTAAATCTTAGAACACCTGAGCAAATCGCTAAAATGCGCGTCGCCGGAAAGCTTGCCGCAGAAGTGCTTGAGCTTATTGGACAATATGTAGTTCCCGGAGTCTCCACCGAGGAATTGGATCGTATATGTCACGATCATATCGTACAAAACCAAAAAGCGATTCCAGCCTGCCTTGGCTATAGAGGATTTCCAAAATCTATATGCACATCGGTTAACCAAGTAGTCTGTCACGGTATTCCCTCTGATAAAAAAATATTAAAAAAGGGCGATATCATCAATATTGATGTTACCGTCATCAAGGATGGTTGGTACGGCGACACCAGCAAAATGTATATCGTTGGCGACGCCCCCGAGCACGCTAGAAGGCTGATCAAAGTATCCCAAGAATGCATGTACAAAGGTATTGAAATGGTCAGACCTGGGGTTAGACTGGGTGACATTGGCCACGCCATTCAAACCCATGCAGAAGCTCACTATTACTCGGTAGTTCGCGATTACTGCGGCCATGGTATTGGCGATGAATTTCATCAGGAGCCGCAAATTCTCCACTACGGCAAACCAGGTACCGGACTGGAACTCAAAGAAGGCATGACCTTTACAATCGAACCTATGGTGAATGCTGGTAGGTATCAAACTAAATTAAAAAGAGACGGTTGGACTGTTGAAACCAAAGATGGGCGCCTATCCTCCCAGTGGGAGCATACAATGTTGGTAACCCATGACGGTGTAGAGGTCTTTACAGCGAGACAAGAAGAAAAACTTCTAGCCTAGCTGATCATTGATAATTGAAGCAATCTAACTGCGAAGCCATTGTGATTTTTTATGCCAAGTACTTGTTCTGACCAACCATTACTGCCCACTAATCGTGCACCTATCTTTTTTGACCAAAAGCGTTTTGTCGCCGATTTGGCAACTGAAAACCCAATCAAAGTATTCAAGCATGCTTTAAGCGCAGCTAAAAATCACTTTGATAATCGCTTTCTGGAGGGTGAAGATGCTCGATCACTGGTCAATGAGGCATCGCAGTTTGCCGATGTTCTTCTGTGGCATGCCTGGAACCAATATGAATGGGATGAGAACGTCAGCCTTGTTGCGGTAGGTGGTTACGGGCGAGGTGAATTACACCCCCACTCGGATATTGATCTTCTAATTTTAATGCGCAAGGATTTTTCTAAGGCATACAGAGAGCGCATTGAATTGTTTATTACGTTTCTTTGGGATATACAGCTCAAAATTGGCCACAGTGTTCGCTCAATTTCACAATGTGTCGACGAGGCCAAAGCTGATATCTCTGTCGCTACTAATTTAATGGAAACGCGTTTGGTTTGTGGCAATAGTGATCTTTTGCAACTCATGCTAAAGAAGACTGGCCCAAAAAAAATCTGGCGTTCATCGAAATTTTATAAAGGTAAAATTGACGAGCAAAGTGCCCGGCATCACAAACATCAGGATACTGAATATAATTTAGAACCCAATGTTAAAGAAGCGCCCGGCGGACTTAGAGATATACAGTTAATTAATTGGACCGCTAAACGTCATTTTGATGTCCATCGCCGCTCTGAGTTGGTACATAGTGGTTTTCTCTCTGAGGAGGAGTATTTAACCCTGCACAAAGACGAGGAGTTTTTGTGGAAAGTGCGATACGGTCTTCATTATCTAGCTGAACGCCCAGAAGAGCGCCTGTTATTTGATCATCAACGTCAACTTGCCGCCCTGCTCGGCTATAAGGATGGTAACGGCAAATTAGCTGTTGAGAAGTTTATGCAGCGTTATTATCAAACGGTTTTGTCTATTCGCGAGTTAACGGACGTACTTCTTCAATATCTAGATGAAGCGATATATCGCAAAAATAAAACTAGGGTCGTAAAAAAGATCAATGATCGTTTTGTAATTAGAGACAATTATCTCGATACCATAGATGATGATCTATTTACCAAGCACCCCTCCGCCCTGTTGGAGCTGTTTGTTGTACTAGGTGAGACTGAGAGCCTCAAAGGTATTCGCGCTTCAGCTATACGTCAATTGCGTCTGCACAGAAAAATGATCAATTCAGAATTTAGAGAAGACCCAATTAACCGACAGTTATTTATGCGTCTATTGCGCTCGCCCTACAAGCTCTCTGTTCATCTAAAACTTATGAACCGCTATGGCATTCTTGGTAGCTACCTACCTGAATTTGGAAAAATTGTTGGGCAGACACAACATGATTTATTTCATATATACCCGGTTGATGTCCACACGCTTGAATTAATTACTAATATTAGACGCTTGGTTCAGCCAGAGGAAGCCGCTAAGTTTCCTGTTTCTTCTCATATTTTTAAGAATCTACCCAAACCTGAACTTATTATTATTGCTGCGCTGTACCACGATATTGCCAAGGGACGCGGTGGTGATCACTCGATTCTTGGTGCAGTGGATGTCGCTGAATTTGGTGAACGTCACGGGTTACAAGCTCAGGAAATTTCATTATTAAAGTGGTTGATTGAAAATCACCTTTTGATGTCAACTATCTCCCAGCGCGAGGACACATCCGATCCCGATGTAATTTATAAATTTGCCAAGCATGTGGGTGATCAACGTCATCTAGACCATCTATGGGTATTAACTGTTGCCGATATCAATGCAACCAACCCTAGATTGTGGACAGAGTGGAAAGGTGCCCTTATGAGCAACCTCTACTTTGAAACCAAGCAGGTTCTTCAATCCGGCTTGGATGAGCCAGCAAATCGCGATGCCTGGGTGAACGATGCTAAGCAGTCAGTTCTAAAAATCCTTGAGCATCAATCAGTCGACGAGGCTGATGCGAATGAACTTTGGGGCGATGTTGACGATCAATTCTTTTTACGCGAACGAGCTGAGGATATAGCCTTTTTCACCAAGGGCATTATTGATAGCAGTGATGAACAAGCGGTTATTCAGATTCGTGACGTTGGGGTTGAGATTCCTGTAGCTACACAGATATTTTTACATACCAAGAGCACCAAAAATCTGTTTGCTATTGTTGCTGCGACACTAGATAAGCTTGGCTTAACCATTCAAGATGCAAGGTTACAGACCACTAGTGATGATCGAACTTTTGATGTGTTTTATGTTTTAGATGGAAATGATCTCCCCGTCGGTAGCAATAAAAAGCTTTGCAAGAATATTTCTGACAGCTTAAAAACAGCCATACAATCGCCAGAAAAGATTAATCTGAATGTTTCACGTCGCACTTCAAGACAGTTGAAAAACTTCACCATGAAGACAAAAGTATCTCTGCGCAATGATAGCGAGACAGATACAAGCATATTGCAGGTTATTACCCCTGACCGCCCGGGACTACTGGCTAAAATTGGCAATATCTTCGAGCGCTATGATCTTGTACTTTACAATGCAAAAATTTCCACTCTCGGTGAACGCGTTGAGGACACTTTTTACCTAAGGACCCATGATAATCAGCCGATTGATAATGACGAATTAGGCGAAGAGCTTAAGCAAACCATCCGCAATGAACTAGACTCTCGTATTAAGGAATCTGAACAAGAGTCAATATTTCAATCGATCAAAATTGGGCGATAATTATGAATCCGTATTTTAAAGATCTGCAGTCTTATCCCTTCGAAAAGCTAAAAGATTTAAAAGCTGGGATAACAACAAACCCTGATCTTGAGCCGATTATGTTATCTGTCGGCGAACCCAAACACGCTGCGCCTGAGTTTGTTAAACAGACTCTGTGTAATGCTATTGATGGCCTTGCCAATTATCCCTCAACAAAGGGTCTTACAGCCCTTAGAGAAACCATCGCTAACTGGGCAACAAAGCGTTTCAATTTAGCCACATCATCTCTAGATGCAGAAACCAATGTGCTTCCAGTTGCGGGTACCAGAGAAGCATTATTTGCTTTTACCCAAGCTATTGTGGATAGCTCTAACGGCCTTAAACCCCTAGTGGTGTGCCCTAACCCCTGCTACCAGATCTATGAGGGTGCCGCACTCCTTGCTGGCGCAGAAACCCACTACTTAAACTGCAATACTGAAGATGATTTTAATCCTGACCTAGAAGCAGTTCCCGAAGCGGTTTGGCAACGTTGCCAATTACTCCAACTTTGTGCACCGGGCAATCCAACTGGGGCAACCCTGTCATTAGCCTACTATAAAAGAGCCTTGGAACTAGCTGATCAATATGATTTTATCGTTTCAAATGATGAGTGCTATTCCGAGCTTTATCGAGATGAAAACAATCCACCCCTTGGGTTATTAGACGCCTGCCAACAATTAGGGCGTGATAAATTTGAACGTTGCATGGTGTTTCACAGTCTCTCTAAGCGCTCAAATTTACCGGGCTTGCGCTCTGGTTTTGTCGCTGGCGACAGTGAACTAATCAACTGCTTTTTTCGCTATCGAACCTATCATGGCTGTGCTCTGTCACTGCCTGTTCAACAGGCTTCGATTGCGGCATGGAGCGATGAAAGTCATGTGCTAAAAAACCGCGACTTATACAGAGAAAAATTCACCGCCGTTAGCGAAATTTTAAATGGCGTTCTAGCGTTTAATGTACCCTCTGCTGGTTTTTATCTATGGCCAAAGACGCCAATAGATGATGTCACCTTTGCCAAAGATTTGTATTTTCAAGAAAATCTGACGGTACTGCCCGGTAGCTTTTTATCGCGCAAAACAGCAGATGGCAACCCTGGCGAATCTCGCATTAGGCTCGCTCTAGTCCCCAGCCTAAGTAACTGCATTGAGGCGGCTGAGCGAATTGTTCGCTTCACGAAAAACTTAAAATAAAGAGTCTTTTTAGATGCTAAAAAAACAGCGCGCACAACTGGTATTGGATCGACTAACTGAACTCTACCCCGAGACACCAGTCCCCTTAAATCACAGCAATCATTTTGAACTGCTTGTGGCTGTATTACTAAGCGCACAGTGCACCGATGAGCGAGTTAATCAGGTTACTCCTGCGCTTTTTAAACTAGGCAACAGTGCTAATGCTATGCAACATGTAGCGGTCGATGATATCTATCATATTGTGCGCCCCTGTGGACTGGCACCGCAAAAGTCTAAAGCCATCTCAAACCTTTCAATAATTTTAGTAGAAAATTACAACGGTGAGGTTCCAGAGGATATGGCGGCACTAGAAACACTGCCTGGGGTTGGTCATAAAACAGCCAGCGTAGTTATGTCACAAGGCTTTGGTCATCCAGCTTTTCCAGTGGATACCCATATACACCGCTTGGCCCAGCGCTGGGGGCTGACCAAAGGCAAAAGCGTTACCCAGACAGAGCGTGATTTAAAAAAACTGTTCCCCAAAGAGTCTTGGAATAGCCTACACTTACAAATCATTTTTTATGGGCGAGAGTTTTGTTCCGCTCGGGGCTGTGATGGACGGGTTTGCGACATCTGCACTAGCTGTTATCCCAACCGAAAAAAACCTTTTATAGCAAAAAAACCTTAAAAACTCAGACTAAAACAAGGACTATTAATGATTATTTACGGTATTAGCAATTGCGATACAGTTAAAAAAGCTAAAAACTGGCTCGATAGTCATAATATTGATTATCAATTTCATGATTTCCGCAAAGATGGCATCAATAAAGACATCATTGACGTTTGGTTAAACACTGTTGCCTGGGGTAAAATTTTAAACAAACGCAGCACTAGCTGGCGCAATTTAGACGCCTCTACTCAACAGGCTATCAACGCAACTAATGTGGTCGATTTACTGATAGAAAACCCTACACTGATAAAGCGACCGGTGATGGATGTAAATGATATAATAACCGTTGGATTTAATTCGGATACCTATCAGGGTATCTTTAACTAAGACATATTTCAGATAAAGAGTCACATTATGAGCAACCTTTACAGCTTCGCCATTGGCGCAGGCACCAAAAATAGCCGTGGTGAATGGCTAGAAGTTTTTTACCCTAATCCAGTACTTAATCCAGAGCCAACACTGAGTAATTTAGTCACTGGCGTATTCGGTGAAACTTCAGATGTTGAGCCCACTAGCGATCAGCTAGCATCTCTGCAAACTGCACTGGAAGAAAATGGCTACAGCGATTTGGCAACATCAGTAAATACCCTAAAAAGTGGCGACCGCCCCTTGGCTGTGGTGATCTTAAAACAGGACAGTGTCCCTACCTCGGTTCCTCAGGGCTATTTAAAACTTCATTTGCTAAGTCATCGTCTCGTTAAACCTCATGGCACTGACTTAACGGGTATTTTTGGCGCTCTGAAGAATGTGGCATGGACTAACGAAGGTGCTATCGATATTGACGATCTTCCAGCAAGAATGCTCGAAGCCCGCGCAGTCGGCCGTCCACTCAGTGTTGACTGTGTCGATAAGTTTCCTAAATTAGTCGACTACGTTGTCCCATCGGGCGTGCGGATTGCCGATACCTCGCGAGTGCGTCTTGGCGCCTATGTAGGCGAAGGCACTACCGTGATGCATGAGGGCTTTATAAACTTTAATGCCGGCACCGAGGGCCCAAATATGATTGAGGGTCGAGTCTCTGCAGGTGTTTTCTGTGGCGCAGGCTCCGATGTAGGTGGCGGTGCTTCGATTATGGGTACCCTATCAGGTGGCGGCAATATGGTAATTGCTATGGGTGAAAAATGCTTGCTGGGAGCCAACTCAGGTCTAGGTATTCCACTAGGTGATCGCTGCACCTTAGAAGCAGGTCTCTATATTACTGCGGGGACTATTGTAACCATGCTAGACGACAGCAAGCAGGCTACGGGTAAAGTAAAGGCGCGTGATTTAGCGGGTAAAAGCGATCTGCTATTTAGACGTAACTCAGTGACTGGCACCGTTGAATGCCTAACCAATAAATCTGCAGTTGAACTCAATCACGAACTTCACGCTTCAAACTAATATTTTGGTACTAATGGGCGCAATTTAAGCGCCCATTAGATTCTGACCACAGACCCTGACTGTATTACCGTTAATACCCGACGCCTCCGGGCTTAAGAAGAAGCCCACAACCTCTGCCACATCCTGTGGTAACCCACCCTGACTCAGCGAACACAAACGACGACCAAATTGTCTAGTAGCAAATGGGATTGCCGCCGTCATTTTGGTTTCGATAAAACCCGGGGCCACTGCATTGATGGTAATTCCTCGCTCAGCACAGTCTGACTTCATACTTTCCACCATGCCAATAACGGCAGATTTTGAATAGGCATAATTACTCTGCCCTAGATTACCCGCAATACCACTAATAGAAGCAACACCGACAATACGACCTCCTTGATCTAACATATCTGTCGCTAAAATAGCCTGATTGATTCTTTGAACACTGCCTATATTGATATCAACTAATAACTGCCACTGTTGATCAGACATACGCGATAACATTTTGTCGCGGGTTATTCCGGCGTTATGCACAATACCCTGCAACTTTTCATTCTGTTTGCCACAGCAATCTATTAGCTTCTGCGGTGCATCTTCAGCAGTAATATCCAACGCTAAAGCTACACCGCCGATATCTGACATTGCCTTTTCAAGCTGCTCTTGCGCCTGTGGTACATCTACCCCTATAACCACAGCACCATCTCGTGCCAACACCTGACTCATAGCCAAACCTATCCCCCTTGCGGCACCAGTTACCACAATTGATTTACCCTTCAGAGGAAGCTGCCAATTATGCTGTGATGATAACTCTGTCACTGGCGTCGTTAAATTGATGACCTGCCCATTGGTGTAGGCACAGCCAGCGGATAACAAAAATCGTAATGGTGCAGCCAAACCCTTATGCCCAAAGCCATTTAAATAGATCAAGTTAGCGGTTGCGCCTTTGCGACCTATTTCTTTGGCTACGGATTTCATAAAGCCAACTAAGCCACGCTGTGCTATGGCATGCTCTATACTGTCAATATGATTTGGTTGCTGCCCAATAATCACCACTCGCCCACAGCGCGGCAATTTGGATAGGTTTTTGTGGAAGAATTGGTATAGCTCAGCGGCCTGCTCTGTGCTTCTTACACCACTGGCATCAAAGACTAGATTACATGACTGTGCATCTTCACTCACCAAAACTAATTCTGTCGCCTCAAGTGATTGTTTTATTTGCGTACCATAGAGCGCGGCAGTAGTAGTTCCACACAATAAATTAGACGATAACTGATGAGGGTTATTTTCATTTTCCCTAATTAACCTAGGTGGCTTCGGCAGACCCAGCATAGACAGGATTGATTTGCCGATCTTGGAATTAGCGAATTGCAAATATTTGTCACTCATTCAGTTCTCCTTATTTTGGCAATTAGGGCCTTATTATTAACACTCTACTCTATCAAAGTTTCGATAAATCGAATTGACCCAAATGCCACTTTAAATTTTGAATTTACCAATGAAATGATCATTTTATTTATCTAATGTTAAGCTGTAAGAATAATAGACGTGTTTGTAACTCAATGTAATGATGGGAACCCTTATGGACAGCACAAGCAGAGTAGCAATTTTAGGCGGCAACAGAATTCCTTTTGTACGCAGTAATACCGCTTACAAAAACGCATCTAATCTCGAGATGCTAACCTCCTCAATCACAGGTCTCGTTAAACGCTTTGATCTGGAGGGGGAACGCCTTGGCGAAGTAGCCGCTGGAGCTGTTATGAAGCACGCAAAGGATTTCAATCTGGCTCGCGAGGCCACTCTCAGCTCAAAATTATCGCCAGGAACACCAGCCTATGATGTCCAACAGGCCTGCGGCACAGGATTAGAAGCAGCCATCTTAGTCGCCAATAAGATTGCTTTGGGACAAATCGATTGCGCCATTGCTGGTGGTACCGATACCGCCAGTGATGTTCCTATTGGGGTTAACGAAGGCTACAGGCAAATGCTGTTAGATCTCAACAGAGCTAAGACGCTAGGACAAAGACTTAAGATACTAACCCGTTTTAGACCGAGTTTTATTCTGCCAGAAATCACGGCTAACGTTGAACCTCGCACTGGGCTGTCTATGGGGCAACATTGTGAAATAATGGCTAAACAGTGGGATATTAGCCGTCAAGAGCAAGATGAACTCACCTTTAGCAGCCATCAAAATCTTATAGCCGCCTATGAAGATGGTTTTTTTAACGATCTTATGTCCCCTTTTAATGGTGTTAACCGCGACGGGATTATGCGCAATACCCCCATGGAAAAACTTGCCCAATTACGACCCGCTTTTGATCGTAAATCAGGCACTCTTACCGCAGCTAATTCAACTACCCTAACTGATGGCGCCGCCTCCGTTCTGTTAGCCAGTGAAGCATGGGCCGATAAACGCAATATTCCGGTTCACGCCTACTTAACTCACAGTGAAGTTGCCGCGGTAGATTTTCACTCTCAGGGTGAGAATAGCGAAGGTCTATTAATGGCACCGGCCTATGCCGTCCCTCGCTTACTTGAAAAAGCCGGTGTAACCCTGCAAGATTTTGATTTTTACGAAATACATGAGGCCTTTGCGGCGCAGGTTTTATGTACCCTTAAGGCTTGGGAAAGTGACGAGTTTTGCCAATCCAAACTGGGGTTATCTCAAGCACTGGGTAGCATTGACCGCAGTAAGCTAAATGTAAAGGGATCCAGTGTAGCGACAGGACACCCCTTCGCCGCTACAGGTGCTAGAATACTAGCTACACTAGCAAAAATACTTCAACAAAATGGTGGTGGGCGCGGCTTGATTTCCATCTGTGCCGCCGGCGGTCAGGGTGTTACCGCTGTTGTTGAAGCCTAAATATTGTTAATTAAACATTCAACAAGGAGAAATTGTGACACTACAAACTATTATTGACGGTCTACAGGAAAAAGTGGGTGAGGACTGCGGGCTTGGATCTGTCGTTAAGTTTGATTTCGGTGATGAGGGAAGTGTTATTTTAGATGCTTCGCAAGTGCCTAATATTGTCTCTACTGAGGGCGCCGACCCCGATTGTACGATGGTAATTAGTGTCGAGGACTTTATGGCCATGGCGGAGGGATCACTGGATGGTGTGTCTGCTTTTATGACAGGTCGTTTAAAAGTAAGCGGAGATATGGGCATTGCGATGAAACTAGGCGCACTCCTTGTCTAAGCCAATTTTTTCTCCCTATTCTTGCTCTATTACTTGGTATTTTTAATAACAAAATCTTTATGCAAAAATTGGCACGATTACTGCTTTAAACCCTGACATATATGTAATTTTTCGCTGAAATTCAGCGCATAGGACATTGATGTTAGTAACAGCCACACGCGGGTTCGAAGGCCAAACCATAACATGCACCAAAATAGTGCAAATAGGGGTTTTTGCATGTCTGTAATTTCTTCGACACAAGCGCTTGTATTCACTGATCTTGATGGAAGCTTATTGGATCATGATAGTTACCGCTTCGATGCTGCTAAACCATTATTAGAAGAGCTGGAAACTAGAGCAATTCCAGTAATACCCATTACCAGTAAAACCTTTGCTGAAGTGGAACAACTGCGCATAACATTAAACAACCGTCATCCGTTTATTGTCGAAAACGGTGCAGCCATTGCCATACCAACTAAATATTTCCCAACCATACCCCAACACTGGGCTGAAGAGTCTGGCTTTTGGATTGTTGCCAATAGTAAACCTCGTCAACATTGGAACAACTTACTAGAAGACTTTGCCCAAGACTTTGAAGGTGAGTTTGAAACCTTTGCTAGCATTGTGTCTGATAGGGGGCTAAAAGGTATTCAAGATATTACTGGGTTGAGCTTAGACCAAGCTGAGTTAAGCAATAAGCGAAAATATAGTGAGCCCATTCACTGGCTGGGCAGTGCACAGCGTAAACAAGAATTTATCGACAAACTATCGGCAGCAGGTGGAACACTATTGCAAGGTGGGCGATTTCTAGCGCTTGGCGACAAGGTGAATAAGGGCAGCACCCTACTGCAACTGGTTAAAATCTATCAACAACTCAACTCCCTTGAGGAAGTCCATAGCCTAGCCATTGGTGATAGTGGCAACGACATAAGTATGCTAGAAGCTGCGACTAGCGCAATTATAATTCGCTCAAAAACACATATGCCACCAACCTTAAATCGGAAAAATAATCTGTTAATTAGCAGTGATTTCGGACCCCAAGGCTGGGCTGAGTCTGTGTCTTTTTGGCTTAAAAATTCTTTAGAAATAGGTAGTAAAATTTATGGGTGATTTTCATCAAAACGGCATTATTACAACATTGCACAATTTATCTAAACGTCCACTAGAGGATATGGAATCTGAACTGGTTGAATTCTCCAAGAAAAGACCTCTGGGTCTAATTTTGCCTTCACTTTACTCTGAACTTGAAGGCGAGGCGATGCCGCTTATTATTTCAGAACTTAAAAAGGTGCCGTACTTAAATCAGATTGTGATTGGTTTAGACCGTGCCGATGAAAACCAATATCGCGATGCGCTAAAGTTCTTCTCTGGGTTACCGCAGGATTTTCGCGTGCTGTGGAATGATGGCCCAAGATTGCGTGCATTGGACAAGAAACTGCAAGATTTAGATCTAGCCCCTAAAGAGATGGGCAAGGGTCGCAATGTTTGGTACTGCATGGGCTATATTCTTGCATCTAATAAGGCTGAATCAGTGGCTTTGCATGACTGTGATATTGTCACCTACAACCGTGAACTTCTCGCTAGGCTAATCTATCCTGTCGCCAACCCACTGTTTAACTATGAGTTCTGTAAAGGCTATTACGCTCGGGTAGCGGACGGCAAAATTAATGGACGCGTTTCTCGCCTATTAGTTTCTCCCTTACTACGCGCCCTTAAGAAAACAGTGGGTCACACTGATTATTTAAACTACATGGACAGTTACCGTTATCCATTGGCGGGGGAGTTTTCTTTCCGCCGCGATGTGCTTAACGATATCCGTATTCCCAGTGACTGGGGGCTCGAAATTGGTGTTCTTTCAGAAATGTACCGCAACTATGCCAACAACAGGCTTTGCCAAGTGGATATTGCGGACACCTATGACCACAAGCATCAGAAGTTGTCTTTAAATAACGACTCAGATGGGCTATCTAAGATGTCCATCGATATCGCTAAGGCTCTTTATCGAAAGTTAGCTACTCAGGGGGAGGTATTTAGCCAAGAGGCGTTTAGATCGCTTAAGGCGACCTATTACCGCATGGCACTGGATGTTATTGAGACCTGTCACAACGACGCTATTATGAATGGTTTAACACTGGATGTTCATCAAGAGGAGCAGGCAGTAGAAATGTTTGCCGAAAATATTATGAAAGCAGGTGAATTGTTTTTCACTTGCCCTATGGAGCGACCATTTATTCCCAGCTGGAACCGTGTAGTCAGTGCCGTACCGGATATTTTTGACGAATTAATTCATGCCGTCGAAGAAGATCACAAAGAATTTAGTAACCAATAATTTAGGTAAAGAGTTAATCTATGTCATCCGCGCTCACTCAACAAATTGAACATCACCTTGAGTTTATTTATCGAGACACTGAAGTCGATAACACTGATAATCTTGCCGCTGAACTTATTCAGCTGATGCGGCTGGAGAATATTGAGCCGATAAAAAATCGCTATATTAATCACTGGGATGAGAAAGACAGTATTCTAATTTGCTATGGTGACAGTATTCTAGAACCTGAGCGACAGCCGCTAGCCAGCTTAAAGTCGTTCTTAGATAGCTATAGCAAGGATATGATAGACGGCGTTCATATACTGCCGTTTTATCCTTTTACCACCGATGATGGCTTTTCTGTTTTAGATTATTCTACCGTCAATCCAAGTCTTGGTGATTGGGATGATATTGTTGCCATTGCTGATAATTACTCGCTAATGGCTGATTTGGTGATCAACCACTGTTCTGCTAGAAGTCTGTGGTTTGATAATTTTAAAAAGAATCGTGACCCCGGTCGCAATTTCTTTTTTACCGCCAGCCCCGAAGATGATTTAAGTGCAGTGGTTAGGCCGCGAACAAATGATTTATTACGTGAAGTGGAAACGGCCGAGGGGACTCAACATGTGTGGTGTACCTTTAGTCATGATCAGGTGGATCTGAACTTTAAAAACCCTGAAGTCCTTAAACAGTTTGTCAGTATTATTCGTCAGTATCTTGATCATGGTGTGCGAATCTTTAGATTAGATGCTGTGGCGTTCCTATGGAAAGAAATTGGCACCAACTGTCTAAATTTAGAGCAGACCCACGAGGTTGTTCGCCTACTTAGGTCTTTGATTGAACAGGCCAGACCTGATGCAATCATTATTACAGAAACCAATATACCCAACCGTGAAAATTTAGCCTATTTTGGCAATGCTAACGAAGCTCATTGCATCTATAACTTCTCGTTGCCTCCCCTACTTGTAAATACCCTTGTCACCGGGAGTTGCGACCACTTAAAGCAATGGATGATGAGTATGCCGCCCGCTCGCAATGGCACCGCATACTTTAACTTTATTGCCTCTCATGACGGTATTGGCCTCAGACCCGCAGAGGGGCTGTTAGATGAACAGGAAATTGATTCACTGGTCAGCACTATGCAGCAATTTGGCGGCTTAATTTCTTGGCGCAATGCGGAAAATGGCACTCGCAAACCCTATGAGATCAATATCTCTCTATTTGATGCACTGCAGGGAACAAAAGATGGTGCCGATGAAAACGGCTTACAGCGTTTCTTATGCGCCCATGCGATTATGCTGGCGCTTGAAGGTATTCCCGGCATCTATATCCACAGCTTGGTTGGTACCAAAAATGACTATCAGCGCGCTGAAAATAGTGGGCATAATCGAGCAATTAACCGCCATCAATGGGATTATAAAACGCTTCAGAGCGAATTAAATGACGAAACCAGCACCCATCACCAAGTTTATAACCGCTTAAAATCTCTATTTAATATTCGCAGTAATCAATCGGCTTTTCACCCTAATGCTACCCAATTCACACTCCATCTTGGTTCACAATTATTTGGCTTTTGGCGTCAAAGCATGGATCGAGAGCAGAGTATTTTTTGTGTCAGCAATATCAGTAACCAGATGCAAACATTAGAAATGTCTGATTTAAACCTAATCGATACCGAGAATTGGTTTGACCTAATTTCTGGTGATACATTTAACGAAAAGCATCAAATTATCGAATTAGCCCCTTATCAAACCGTGTGGATTACTAATCTTCAAGCACAATAAGACGTATAATTGTCCATTTAGATTGATATACAGTCGATCTTATAGGAGACTATGCGTCCGTTTTTACAAAATAATCACACAGGATTAAATAATGAAGATTGAAACTCAGGCAATTCACGCCGGATTTGATGACGATCCAACAACAAGAGCGGTAGCCGCACCGATTTACCAAACGACTTCATTTAGTTTT